>Ga0078972_1003319_pt1 | contig 48674 bp, 45 predicted proteins | sample YelNatPaOPGAMG01_FD_67568 | JGI IMG/M metagenome (GOLD analysis project Ga0078972, IMG submission 67568) | Hot spring thermophilic microbial communities from Obsidian Pool, Yellowstone National Park, USA - OP-RAMG-01 (SPADES assembly) (version 2) | ecosystem: Environmental > Aquatic > Thermal... | reverse complement strand
GGCCTCCTCGCCCTGGCGATGAAGGGCCACCCTCTCTCTTTGCTGAACCGCCGTAGGGCCGCCCTCCATCTCCTCTTCGATCTCGTCAAGAAGATTCTCGCTCATTGCGCACCACCCCATGGCACGATAGATGTGACAAAGATCCTTTCGGATCAAAGATTCTCGATCCCACCTCTCGAGGGGGCAGGAGGGGCATTGAATTTGAATGGCGCCGATGAGAGCAAAGGGTCGCTCTCGTTGCCCACCTCATCTCGCGCCGTGATGCCGATGTGATAGGTCCCTCGTTCCGACGGAAATTCAGGCCACTCATCGGGAAGGACGATCTCCGTCTTTCCGACGACCGTCTTGAAGAGGATTCCTGGCGTCCCCTCCCAGAGAAATCTTCCGGGCTCAAAAACCTCACCATCCCGGCTCACATAGACCACGTAGCCTGCGGCCTCGGAGACCGGTTCCCACCAGATCTTTCGCTTCCGAATCAACGGCATAATCCATTCCTCCCTTCAATGAAATGTTGGTTCCCTCAGAGATACGATCAACCCATTTCTATCGACCGTTCCTCTCGCCAGCCCGGATCTCGATCTCGAGGAAGTTCTCCCTCGGCGGAAGGGCACAGACGAATCGATCGTTGTAGGCGCAGTTGGGGAAATAGGCCATATTGAAATCGAGGACCATCCGGTAACCCGTGAGAATCTCCGCGTCGATGTATCGTCCTCCTTCATAGGTCTCTTTCCCGTTTGTCTTGTCTTTGAAAGGAATAAAGAGCTTGTCGCTCAAAATCGATTTGAAAACCTCGACGGTGTAGGGCTTCCCGTCCAGCAAGAACCGAAATCGTCCATAACGAAGGTAGCGTTTGTTCGTCCCCTTGTTCGTCAGAAACGTTGCGTAATACTTCGGGTTGTCGATATGAAAGACGTAGCGTTCAATCGTGCCGACGAAACAATACTTCGGGTCGAAAGGGTAATAGTGCAATCCCTTGAACCGTTTCTTTTCGTCCTCCCGAAGGGGCGAACGGAGATGGTTCCGAAAGAATTCATCCCGTTCCTTCCTCCACTGGACAACCCGCTCTTGCTCAAGGGCCAACGAAAAAGGATGGCCCTCTTGAGCGAAACCGCGGCCGCCTCCCCAAAGAAAAGAGAAGAGAAGAAGGAAGATAAACCCATAGCGCCCCATACCCCTGCGTCACCCTCCTGTGGAAGGGAAGACGCATCGCCCAATCCTGTCCAAAGGGTTCCTTCCCATCATTTGCCCTTTCACGCTCCCTCGCTCCCGTCGATTCGAATCTCCACCGTCTCCGAACGTTCACAGCCCTTCAAGGAGCTCAGCATCCCTTTCACCGTCTTGGCCAAGAATCCTCGGACAAAGGGATTAAGAGGAACGGCCTTGCCATTGACCTTCAATGAAACGTTCATTCCCTTTGGCGCTCGAAGAAACTCTTTCTCGATGAAATCGGCCAGCCCTTTCATATCGTCGAGGCCGAAGCAGGGAACACCCACTTCGAAGGCCACGTTGGAGACGATGGCCACCAGGCGATCCTCTTTCGAGCAGAGAAGCTCCCGATGTTTCTCCTTCCGAAAGACCTCGATCTTCGGCTGCACATCCTTCTTATACCCTTCGGAAAGAATGAGATCCACATCCTGGATGAATTTGTCTCGAATTTCTTCGAGGGTGAAGTCCTTCTCCACATCCCGTATGAGAGCGACCTTGTGGGGAGAGGAGATGACCACTGTATGGGCGCCCGCCTGCTTGTGGCGCCAGCTATCCTTTCCCTCGCGATCCACTTCAAAACCGTGGACATCGTGTTTCACGGTCGCGATCCGGTAACCCCGCTGGGTCAGCTCGGGCAAAAGCTTTTCGAGAAGGGTTGTCTTTCCGCTATCCGACTTTCCCACGATTGAAAGAATAGGAACCATCTTTTTCCCTTGTGCCCCCTTGAACCCAATGGATTCTGATCCTGCCTTTAAAGGCTTCGATCCAACAGTTGGACCTGGACCCGCTCCCCGGCCTTCACCACGTTTCGGTCCTCCGGAACGACGACCAACCCGTTGGCCTTCACCATCGATCGAAGGATGCCCGACCCTTGGGCTCCCGTGACCGTGACAAAATAGCCGTCTTTTTCGAAAGAAACGAAAGCCCGTATGAAATGGCGTCTTCCCGGCTCCTTTCGAATCTCCTCCCTGAGGGTCGCCTCGATCACAGGCCGAAAGAGCTGACGATGACCCATCATCTTGAGCAGGGAGGGTCTGACGAACTGCTCAAAGGAAACCATGGACGAAACGGGATTCCCGGGAAGGCCGAACACGGGTTTTCCCCCGATCGAACCGAAGGCCAAGGGCTTTCCCGGCTTCATGGCCACCTTCCAGAAGACCATCTCCATCCCGAGCTCCTTCAAAACATCCTTGACAAGATCGTAATCTCCAACCGAGATGCCGGCGGATGAGATGAGAACATCGGCCCTCAATCCCTGCCGAAGTTTCTGCTCGATTTGCGCCTTTTCGTCCTTCGCGATCCCCAGTTGCATGGGAATGGCCCCGCAATCCTTCACCTGGGCCGCGAGGCTATAGGAGTTGCTCGAGACGATCTTCCCCTCGCCAAGGGGTTCGTCCACGTCGGCCAGCTCTTCTCCCGTGCAGAGAATGGCCACAAGGGGACGCTGGTATACGGAGATGGAAGAGCGACCCAGGGAGGCAAGCATTCCTACCTCTGCCGGTCGAAGAAGATCACCCTGCCTAATAACCCTTTCTCCCTTTTTTACGTCCTCCCCTGCGTGGCGGATATGCTCTCCCAAGGCATGGGCCTTCAGGATCAAGACGAACCCTTCCTCTCTTGTCGTCTCTTCGACAGGGATCACGGTATCCGCTCCCGAAGGGAGAGGAGCTCCTGTCATGATCCGAATAGCCTGGCCCGACCTCAGGCGGTGTCGCGAAACAAAACCTGCGGGAAGATCCTCCACCACCTCGAGACGAACCGGGCGATCCCGCCTCGCTTCCTTCACGTCCTGCCAAAGGACCGCATAACCGTCCATCGCGGAGTTCGTGAAAGGAGGGATGTCTCGCGAGGCGTAAACGTCTTCTGCAATCACCCTGCCAAGGGCTTCAAGGAGGGAAACCTTCTCTGCCCCCAACGGCTCGATATGGCAAAGAATCTGATCCAGTGCCTCTTCCACGGAGATCAAGGTTCATGCCCCCTTGCCATGTCAAGTAAGACCCCCCCAACGATTTCTTATAACACAAAACCGTCCCCATCTCATCCCTCAGCCTCAACCGGGAATGTATCTTTTTGGGCTTTCATCAGGAGCCGGCAGCGGCAAGGGGTTCATCCTTTCTCCTTTAGCCTTTAGCCTCCAGCCTTCAACCTTTAACCTTCAACGTCCGTAAGCTATCCCATCGCCCTATGAAAGAGCACTATCCACGGCTTACGCTGTCCAAACCTTAGCGCGGGATCCTCAATCCAATTCCAGGCAGTTCGACGGAGATCTTAGGCTAACTCGTCGAACCTTCCGTGTTTTTCTAAGAATGAAATTCAACCTTGAATATATTATACTTGTCCTATAGACTTAGTTTGACAACTACCTTCCGATCTTTTACGATTTTAGTCAAGAAGCAGAGGCGGCGCAGTCAATCACGTTTTGACCTTTCGTGGGGTTGGAGGGCCATCAAACCACGTCGCTTCGAAAGCCCGTTGTTTGGAAGGAGGAATTGAACCATGACTCAGCGATTTTTCTTTGTGACCTTTTTGGCGGGGCTTTGCCTCTTCGTCCTGCCTTTCGAAACAACCGCCCAACCTTTTGCCAAATCAGGTGGCACGGTAGCCTTCAGGGCTGCTCCAAGCACGGCCGACTTCCCTCCCATGCCGGCACCGGGAAAGAAGGTCTCCATCGGGAAGGATTACTATTTCGTCTACAACTTCGATAAGAAACCCAAGCTCGGCACGGTCATTGTCAGGGTAGAGGTCTTCACCGTGGACGGCAAGCGGGACACGTCCTTTGAGGTGAAGGGTGACTGCGGAATGCCTTCCATGAAGGGAGCGCACGACATGGGTGAGCAGCCCTTTAAGCTTTCCAAGAGCGGGACCTATCTGCTCCCTATCCAGATTGTCATGCCAGGTGATTGGGAGATTCGACTCACAATCCTGAAAAACGGCAAGGTGGTCTTCCGTGGAAGCCATTCGTTCGATGTCTGAAGCATCTGAAGCCGCCCGTTACATTGGGGAGCCCCGGAGAGATCACCCTGGAGGCGGTACCGGGTCTTCTTGACATCTGCACGCTTATCCTGGCCTTTACAAGAATGGAGTTGAAGAGAGTTCGCCGCGGTGAGTATTTCGCTTCCTTTCTTAAGGTGCTGCCACAAGGCCTCTTTGGCGCCCGCGCCGGCGCCCTTTGTACAGGGTTTTTGTAACATTAGGGGTTGATTCTATTGGGGGATATCCGTAGCCATGAAACGCTTAAAGCGGCCTCTTTCTTCCTGGGTTCACCTGCGGATAGGGCTGGCCGTTTTACTTCTCCTGCTGCTTTGCTTCGGCCCCTCTCTCGCCTTGGAGGTGGGCGACCATCTTCTTTATTTTGAGGCCCAGGCAGTGGGGGGCTATTCGTCCCGTCTTGAGAAGGGAATTTTATACTCCATGAACCCGGATGCCGAGATGCAAAAGCCCAGCCTTGGGATCGACTACATCCAACGGTTTTCGGACGAGACGGGAGATCTTGCTACCTTCGCCCTTCAGGCCCGCTTGGCCCTGAGCGTCGATGCGAACCGGGGTAACTCCAAAACCCTGGAACCTCAGCTCTACAATGCCTACATCAAATCCAAGATCCTCGGGCCTTACGTTTGGCTCGGTCACAATCGCCCCGCCTTCGGGCTGTCCTCCTACTTCGATAGCCACGGCCTTCTCCTCCGCACGCTGGCCGTTTCGGGTCTGGGTTATGATCGGGACTGGGGGGTTGGCGCGTACAAAGACTTCCCTTGGGGAGATCTCTCCCTGAGCGTAACGACCGGGTCGGGCATGCCTATCCTCTTTAAGGGAGGAAACTATCTTGCGGCCGGTCGTATCGCTTATGGCGTACTCAGCCGAGACAACTATCAAGGCGGGTTTTCCCTTGCCTTTGGCCGGGCTCTCGATACGATGGGTTACGAATTGATGGATTCGGAACCCCGCCGGGTGAGGGTTGTGGGTCTGGATTTTGCCCTTCTTCGGGACAACCTGGAGCATCGAGTCGATCTCCTCGCCGGCAAGTGGCTCGATGCTAACACCTATGCCCTCTCTTACCGTCTTGGGCTCAACCTCGATCCCGAGGGACGTTACAAGATTGAAGGTCAGCCATCCTACTGGAAGAGTGGCGAGGCGAGGACCTTTGAGCTCGGCCTTGGGTTCTCCGTAGTTGCCACCTCCAACCTGACCGTAAGGGTCGGCTACTTCTACGATTCTTCCAAGATGGAAGGAGAGCGCACCCGTGACAATAAGGTCCTTCTTCAGCTCTATTACTACCGCCCTGTCTCGTGGCTCTCAAAACTCTTTGGGAAGGGTAGAAAGGGGAACGAATAAGATGAGGATCCTCAGGAGAATTCTCTTTCTTTTCTTCGTGGTTCTTGAGGTCTTCCTGTGGGGAATTCCCCAAAAGGAATTGCCCCGTGCCTGGGGTGCTGTGGGGTGCGATTTGAACGATCCGGACCGAGATGTGGCGAGGCTCTTTCCTGAATCGACAGGGTACAAAACCCACTACGTCTCCATCGTCCAAAAGGGGGGGGAGCCGCTCATGGCCAGGATCGAATCGAGGTTGGGGGACAAGTTTCGAGGAATTTACGAGACGATCGATGTGCCCTACACCATCTACGAGATCTTTAAGCAGAAACAGAGGATCGGCTACATTCACGGGGTCAATCAGAAAGGGCAATTCGGTGGGATCCAGGTCTTTTTGGCCCTCGATCTGGAAGGACGCATTCGAGGCTTCTACATCCAGAAAATGACCAGCAAATACGCTGCCAGGCTTCGGGACCCGGCCTTTGGCAAGCAATTTTTGGGGCTTTCGCTCAGAGATTTCGAACGATACGACGTGGCCTCAGGCAGGGGGGAAGGCAAAGTGGCCTCCATCAAGAACCCTGCACCGGAGGCCGAAGAAGACTTCAAGGCCTCTCTTCGAGCAACCAAGAAGAATTTGATCTTGATGGACGAATTTGTTTTCTCAACCCTCTCCCGGCCGGCCTCGGGATGAGAAAAAACAACGCCAGAGGAGCACCGTCATGAAGCTCACGACCTTTCGGGTTGCCTATAAGAATCTGCTGCGGAAGCGGGTCCGAAGCCTCCTCACCCTGATAGGGATTGCCCTCTCGGCCTTGGTCCTGGTAAGCCTCCTGGGGTTCAATCGAGGCTACGAATCTGCTCTCAACCGGGATATCGACAACATGGGTTTCCAGATGATGGTCATGGCAAAGGGTTGCCCCTACGAGGCCGTCACCATGATGCTCAAAGGAGGAACCGGACTCCGCTATATGCCCCAAGACATTATCGAGACGATCCGTCGGGAACCTGAGGTGGAGAAGACGACGCCCATCCTCATGCAGGCCGCCTTCGATCCCAACAAAGGAGAAAGCGGAGGGATCGCCGTCTATTTCGGAGTGGAGCCCCAAACCTTTTCCGAGATGAAAACCTACTTCAAGTTCAGGCAGGGACAATGGTTCACCAACCCTGAAGGATACGAGGCCGTATTGGGCTACGAGGCCGCTGAGCTCGAGCAACGGGAGGTGGGAGATAAGCTCCTCTTGCCCGATAAGAACATCGAGTTCAAGGTGGTGGGCGTTCTGGCTCGAACAGGGACCCAGGATGACGGAACGATCTATGTCCCTCTTAAGACGCTGCAGAAGATCTTCAATCGAACCGGCGAATTGACGACGATCGGTGTGAAGGTGAAGAAGGACGCCGATATCACGCGTCTCGAAGAAAAACTCTACAAACTTCCGGATGTGCAGGTCGTGAGTCTGGCTCAGGTCAAGGAGACGATCATGGGCTTGATCTCCACAGCCAAGGTCATGGTCCTTTCCATCGCTCTGATCGCCATCCTGATTGCGATGGTGGGAGTGATCAACACCATTCTCATGTCGGTCCACGAGCGGTTCCAGGAGATCGGCATTCTCAAAACGATCGGCGCCATGCCCTGGGATATCTTCAAGCTGATCTGGATCGAGACGCTGATCCTCTGTGCCGTAGGAGGCTTGCTCGGAGTGGGCTTGGCGCTTCTGCTCTCGAGGGTGACGGGAATGATCATCCGTCATATCCTTCCCTATGCTCCGAGCGGTGGCCTCGTCGCCATCGACCTTCCGTTGATCGTCTTGACGTTGATCGCCGTTCTGTGCATCGGTTTGGTCAGCGGGCTTTACCCTGCATGGAAAGCAGGAAAGATCAGGCCCCTTGAGGCCATCAGGAGCGAAATCGGATGAAGGGAAAAAAGGTTTCCGTCGAGGCGCGCAACTTGACCAAGATCTATCGTCGTGGCAGTGAGGAGATCCGGGCTGTTCACTCCGTCTCGCTCCAAATCGCCCAGGGTGATTTCATCTCCATCATCGGTCCCTCCGGATCGGGAAAGACCACCCTCGTCAACCTCCTCGGGTTTCTCGACAACCCGACCTCCGGAGAGCTTCTCCTGAAGGGGAAAGCGATCTTCAACCAAGGAAGGCGACTTTCCGAACGGGAACTCACGCGGATTCGAAGAGAGACCTATGGCTATATCTTTCAGAGCTTCTATCTCATCCCCACGTTGACCGTCCTCGAAAACGTCCTGTTGCCCCTGACCTTCTATCGCAAGGCCGGCACCGAGAACGGAGCCATGAAGCTTCTCGCGCTTCTGGGAATCGAACATCGGAAGGATCACCTCCCTGGCCAGATCTCCGGAGGGGAGATGCAACGGGTGGCCATCGCTCGGGCCATGGTCAATCGCCCGGAGATCCTTCTGGCAGACGAACCCACAGGAAACCTCGACACCCAGAGATCCGAGGAGATCGTTCACGTTCTCAAAACCCTCAACCGCGAAGAGGGCCTGACGATCATCATGGTGACCCACAATCGCGATCTGGCCCGTGTGGCAGATCGCCTCTTTGAGATGAGGGATGGCCAGATTCGCGAGGTCACCGATTTGCCCTCTCAGCCAAGGAGCTGAAGAGCGCGGCCTCCCTCGCTGCCCCGGATATCGATCCCATCCAGAAGCATGGAGAAGGGTCACCGGAGCTCGGTGACAGGGGATTCTTCGGACCAGAGGTGGTAGACGTAGTTGTAGAGCTCTTCGCTTACGGAGACCTTGTATGGGGTGGGGTTGATGTCCCGAAGATGATCTTCCCTTGTGCTTCGGAGCTGGGCCAAAACGTATTCCCGAGACTCCTGCAGGCCGACCACGGGGTAAAGCCTCCTTCCGTCCCAGACACAGTGAAGAAGGGAAACCACTTTGGAGGGTGTCACATAGACCCGCTTGATCGGGTCGAAGGGGTGATGGCACAGGAGACGCTTTCCAGGAGCGGGCGGTGGGTCTTCGGCACGGACCATCACATCGAGGAGGCTATATCCATCCTCCCCATAAAGGCGGTAAACCTGCTTTCGACCTGGAATCGTCATCTTGTTCAGCTCCTGGGAGAGCTTGATCCGGGGAATGCCTTTGACCTCCACCAATTTATAGACGCACCCCATGGCTGGCTGGTCGTCACAGGTCACCAGATGGGTCCCGATCCCAAAGGTGTTGATCTCGTGTCCCTGTTGCTTGAGGGAGATGAGGACATCGCGGTTGATTTCGTTGCTCGCGAAGATGAGGCTTTTCGAAAGCTCGGGATCCGTCTTGGCTGCGATGTCGTTAAACATCTTTCTCGTTGCCCTCGAGAGATAGGAAAGGTCTCCACTATCCAAGCGCACACCGATCGGTCTATGTCCCAGTTTCAGAAGGGCCAGAGCCACACAGATGAAGTTGGGAACCCCCGACTTCAAAGTATCGTACGTATCCACAAGGGCCAGGAAGGTCTTGGGAAAGGCCTGGGCATAGGCCACAAAGGCCGCGAGCTCTCCCTCGTTCGTGTGAGAAAAACCCAATTGCTCGCGGATCTCGAGGACCAGGCTTACAAAGTCGTGTTCTTCCCCGTCTGCACCGACGAGACGCCGATCTCGCAAATCGTCGAGTCCCGTGAAGGATTGAACGTAGGAGTGAGCGTGGGTTCCCCGAATGGGGATCCCGAACAGATAGCCTGCCAGGACGTTGCTCGTGGCGTCGAATCCACCCATGTAACTGTAGCGGGAGGCGGAAACACCTCCATCAGGGCCCTGGGCTCGACGCAATCCAAATTCGACCAGCCCCTTGTCAAACCCCGCGATCAGCCGATATTTCGCAGCATTCGTCGTCATGAGGCTGGGATAGTTGGTGAGTGTGAGAACGCTCGTTTCGAGTAACTGGCCGATGGCGATGGGCCCTTCCACCCTCATCAAGGGCTCACGGGGAAAACAGAGGGTTCCTTCCTTAAAGGCGTAGATCTTCATCCTCGAACAGTCTACGCTCCGGAGCCATTCGAAAAAACCTGGTTCGCATTGGGGCATCTGCTCCCGGAGATAGGCAATGTGTTCTTTCTCAAAGCGAAAATTCTCGAAGAGCCGCAACTTCTCTTCCAATCCGGCATAAATGGCGAACTCCCCTCGAAAAGGGTTCTTCCGGAAGAAAAGCTCAAAAACAGCCTCCTCTTCGTGCACCCCAGCCTTCCAGTACGCATAGGCCATCGTGATCTGATAGAAATCGGTCAACAAGGGGTTGACAAGTTTATTGGTCGGTTCCATCTTTTCCTCTTCCCCCTGGCCTACCGAGGCCCTTTTGAATCGAGGCCTCATCCATGGTCCAACCCATGGAAAAAAGGGGTTACGGGCCCAAGGCCGCAACCCCTTCCACATTTGGTGGAGCTGACCGGATTCGAACCGGCGACCTACGCGTTGCGAACGCGCCGCTCTCCCAGCTGAGCTACAGCCCCACGATTCTTCTCCTTCTCAGACTCAGAGCCATCGTCTGCCTTCTACCCCCTGGGGTTGGACCCGACGACCCCAACCAAACAAATTATAACTCATAACCTTCGGAGAGCAATTCCCAAAAAACCCAGCGATGTAAGGTTCGACGTTCAACGTTCAAAGTTCAAGGTTCAGCGTTCAAAGTTCAAGGTTTAGGGTTCAATGTTCAACGTTCAGGGTTTAAAGTTCAGGGTTCAAAGTTCGAGGTTCAGCGTTCAGGGTTCAAAGTTCAGGGTTCAATGTTCAAAGTTCAGGGTTCAAAGTTCAAGGTTGAAACAAACCGGCCCATCTTTGGCAAGCCGCAAGGGCTTACCCCACAAAAAGTCCAAAACGATTTCCCTGGCTAGGCCTTAAACGTGCTTTCGAGATATTTCCTTAGCCTCGGACCGATTTCCGGATGCTTCAAACCATAAACGATATTGGCCTGAAGATAACCGAGTTTATCTCCAGCGTCGTAACGATCGCCCACGAATTCGTAGCCGAAGACGGGAATTTCCTTGTTCAACTCTTTCAATCCGTCCGTGAGCTGGATCTCCCCTCGTTCGTCGGGAACGATTCGTTCCAAGATCGAAAAGATCTGAGGAGGCAGAATATATCGCCCGATGATGGCCAGCGAGGAGGGAGCCGTGCCCTGCTTGGGCTTTTCGACCATCTCCTCGATCCGATAGAGTCGATCCCCCACCTTTCGGCCCTTGATGATCCCGTATTGATGGGTCTCGCTTCGAGGGACCTTCTGAATGGCCAGCAGCGCCCTCGGCCCCTCTCGATCGGTCAAGCCTTCCCCGATGCGTTGATAGGCCTCCAGCATCTGCGAAATGCAGGAAGGCCGGGCATCGATCAGATCGTCTCCCAGAAGTACGGCAAAGGGCTCCTGCCCCACCGTCCTCTTTGCGCAGAGGACGGCGTGCCCTAAACCAAGAGCCTCTTTCTGCCGTACGGACACAAGGGTAACGAGCTCGGCGATCTCCTGAACGATTTTCAGAAGATCCTCCTTGCCTTTCTTCCTGAGATGGTTTTCGAGCTCCGTGGACGTATCGAAATGATCCTCGATCGAGCCCTTTTCCCGACCCGTGACGAGAATCACCTCTTCGATCCCTGCCGAGACCACCTCTTCCATGATGTACTGGATAGTGGGCTTGTCAACGATGGGCAGAAGCTCTTTCGGAACCACTTTCGTGGCAGGAAGAAACCGCGTCCCAAATCCTGCTGCAGGAATGACCGCTTTTCGTACCTTCATAGAAGCCCCAGGAGGCGCCGGATCGTGACCTTGAGGTCCGTCAAATCGGCGCATTTGACCACGTAGGCATTGGAAGCCCAGGTGGTGAGGTCATGCTTGTACTCGCCATAGGCGGAACAAAGGACAATGGGAAGATCCCGCTGCGTCTCACGGATCTTCTTGAGCGTTTCAATCCCATCCATCACCGGCATCCGGATGTCGAGGGTGACGAGATCAGGCCGAATCTCGGGAAGCTTCTCGAGGGCCTCTTTGCCGTTGCTTGCCACTTCGACAAAAAACCCTTCTTCCTCGAGCTCCTCCTTGAAGAGGAACCGGATGCTCTCCTCGTCATCCACGACCAGAATCTTCTTCATCCACTCACCTCCCACCTGCGAGATCCCCTGCTCTCCACTGGGCTTCGACGGATCCGGCCCCTCGAGTCTCCTACTCCGAAGCAGGAAGGGTCACGATGAAGGTCACCCCTTGACCTGGACGATTATCGACCTCGATATGGCCTCCGTGGGACGTTACGATCTTATGAACGATAGGCAACCCTAAACCCAAACTCGACTCCTTGGTCGTAAAGAAAGGGTTGAAAATGTTGTGGAGAACCTCGGGCCGAATGCCCCTTCCCGAATCCTCCACTTCCACCCGAACCCACGACGATCCGTTCGTAGACTGTGAAAAGGCCCTCACGGAGATGACCCCGCCTTCCTGAATGGCCTCCCGCGCATTCGTCATGAGGTGAAAAAAGGCCTCCTTCAGCTCCCTTCGATCTCCTTTCACCCGGGGCAGATCCTCGGAAAAGGCTCGAACGATTCGCAGAGGACCGTTCTCTCCTTCGGTCGGCAACATGGCGAGGCTGCTTTCCAGGATCTCGCGAAGATCACATTCCTCGTGGTCTCTTCTCTCATCCCGACTATACGTCAAGACCTGATTGAGCACCTTTTCAAGACGGCTCACCTCATCAATGATGGTCAGGGCATAGCGCTTCTCAGGACCCTCTTCGGAAATGGCCCGGTAGAGACGCCGAGCAAACCCTCCGATCACCACCAGAGGGTTCTTGATCTCGTGGGCGAGATTGGCAGAGAGCTCACCCAAGGCTGCCATCTTCTCTTGGTGGACGACATGAGCCTCCATCGCCTTGAGCTCCTGCTGCGCTTCCTCCAGGCTCCGATAAAGAAGCGCATTTTCAATGGCAAGGCCTGCCTGGTTTGAAAACATGGTGAGAAATTCCACATCCTCGTCCGTGATCGGATATCCCGTGTAAACATTATCCGCCAAAATGACACCGATCACCTTTCCTTTGCCCCAAATAGGGATCGTGGCAAACCCATAGCGTTTTCCATCGTGCCCAAGCTGCTCTCCCGCGGAGCAGCCTACCTCCGTGCCCACACGGCATCCCTTTTCGCAAAGGCTCTGTAACCATCCTTCGCTCGCTCCTGTGAACCGGATGTTGAAAGCCTTTCCTTCGAGGACGGTTCGGACCAAGATGCAATCCTCTACGTCCAGGGAGATCGCCATCTTTTTCACCATGGCGTCGAGTCGAGAGGAATTCGAATGAAGGCTCTCGAGTTCGCCAATCCGCTCCAGAAGGCTCTTCCTCTGAGAAAGGGCCTCCCATATCCTTCCAGCCTCCTCGGCGCTATCCGGCCCCACCGCCATCTTTCCCTTCAACATACGGCTCTTCTCGTCGACCAGGAAGAGCATGGCCCGGTTGAGCCCGAACCCTTCCCCCAGGGTGATGGCCGTCAGAACCCGATGGAGAATCCGCTCAAGGTGGACGGTGGTCAGGAGGGCTTTATTGAGCTGCCAAAGGGTTGAAAGCTGATGGATCCGCTTCTCGTTCTCCCGAACGATTCGGGAGGTCTCATGGTGGATCAACGCATTCTCAATGGCGCAGGAGACCTGATTGGCGATCGATCGCAAAAGATCGCAGTCCCGTTCATCGAACTTCGAGGGGACTCCCTCTTTTTCGTAAAAGGCAAGGGTCCCAAGGGTTTTCCCTCTCGAAGAGAGAGGAGCGCAGAGAACCGAAAGGGAAGGATTGGTCTCGCCACGGTGTTCGAGGGACACGAGGGTTTGACTGAAGAAAGCCCGCTTCGCGATCTTTTCGTCGAGAGGGTTTTGATCGTATGCGCCTCGACTGCACTTCACCCTGAGCTCATGGGTCTCGGGATCCTCCAGCCGTAAGACCCCGCCTTTGGCCTTGAGGATCTTCAGACCGGCCTCCAGGATAAGCTGCAAAAGATCGTCAAGCTTGAGCGTGGAGGTCACAGCCTTTCCCACTTCGGAAAGGGCGTGAAGTTCGAGAAGGGCTTTCTCGGACTGAGAACAAAACGAGGCCTGTCGCATCGTGCCGGCTATTATCTTCGAAACGAGATGAAGAAGCTCCATCACCTCGGAAGCGTTCTCCGCCTTCCTGTCCAGTTCGATCCGAATGAGGCCGTAGTGGAAATCCTCATCCGCCAGCGGAACGAGAAGGGAGGCCTGGTCCTCTCCCAAGAAGGGTTCTCGATTCTTTAGCTGAGGATCTCCTGAACCCTCGTCCTCGCTCCCTCTTGTGGCGGGAAGAAAGAGGCACCGCTTCGCCTGAAAAGCCTCGGTTAAGGCTTCAAGGATCTGAGGAATCCTGTCATCTCCCTCCATCGGCGAATGGGAAACCAGGATGATTCTCTTGAGAACCTCATAGCGATCGAGAGAACTCCCCATGAGGTTTACCTCGCCTCTCTCAGATAGGCCGCTGCCTCTTCAGGAGGGGTCGGATTGATGAAAAAACCCGTGCCCCACTCGAAGCCGGCCATTCGGGTGAGCTTCGGAAGGATCTCCAAATGCCAGTGGTAATATTCCCCATCAGCCCCTCCGAACGGAGCGCTATGGATAATGTAGTTATAAGGGGGATCGACCAGAACCTGGTCCATCCGCTGAAGGGTGTCCTGAAGGATCTGGGCCGCTTCACTGAAATGGAAAGGCTCCATCAGAGCGAAGTTCCCGTGATGGGCCTTGGGAAGAATCCAGGCCTCAAAGGGAAAGCTCGACGCAAAGGGAGCGATCGAAACGAAACGATCGTTCTCGGAGATGATCCGTTTTTTCTGTTTCAGCTCCTGGGCAATGATATCACAGAAAACGCAGCGGTCCTTGTACTCGAAGTATTCCTTTGCGCCGTTGAGCTCCTCTCTCACGGTCTTGGGAACGATAGGAAGGGCGATGAGCTGAGAGTGGGAATGTTCCAGGGAGGCGCCTGCTGCGGGGCCGTGGTTCTTAAAGACGATGACGTACTGAAAGCGCCGATCCCCCATCAGGTCAACGATCCGGGCCCGGTAGGCCCGTAGAACGTCTTCAACCGCCTTCAGGGGCAGGCTCGTGAGGGTCTCGTGATGAAGAGGGGTCTCGATTACCACCTCATGGGCCCCCACTCCGTTCATCTTATCGTAAACGCCATCCCCTTCTCGGTTCAGCTCTCCCTCGATCCTCAGGGCAGGAAACTTGTTCGGCACGACCCGAAGGGACCAACCGGGGGTGTTAGGAGGGCCCCCGTTGGCCCTGAAGGCCAGCACTTCGGGTGGGGTCTTGTCTTCGTTCCCCTCGCAGAGGGGGCAGAACCCTCCTGAGGAGCGCCGTTCCTCGTGGGAGAAATCGGAGGGCCTTCGGCCTCGTTCGGTGGAGATGATCACCCACCTTCCCAGAATAGGATCCTTTCTCAGTTCAGGCATGAAGTCTCTTTCTAAATAAGATTACCCTGATGTTGCAAAAATCCCTCCAAAAAGGCCCCGGCGACGCCGCCAAAGAGGCCTTGTAGCACCACCTTAAGGAAGCCCAATGCCCCGTCCGGCAAACTCTGTTGGATATCCCCTTGGTGAAGCCTATCATAGCGATAAGGATGTCAAGAAGACCTCCTTGAGAAGGGCTCCGGGTCGTCGTCTCCGGGGGTCCGCAACGAAATTTGCGGGATCAAAAAATGCCCAGCCTACGATGGGAATCCACTCCTTGGCCGGGGACCTCTCATGCGGGCCAAACGCTCTTTTTTTTCGGCCTCTGTTTTACAATCGATACATTCGGTGGTCACGGGCCGGGCCATCAGCCGCTTCTCCGAAATAGGTTTGCCACAGGTCTCGCAGATTCCGAAGGTTCCATCGTCGATTCGAGCCAGCGCCTCTTTCACCTTAGCAATCAGTTTCCTTTCCCGATCTCGTATCCGCAGGACAAAGTTTCGGTCCGATTCGAAGGAAGCCCGATCGTTCGGGTCTGGAAAATCTCCCTCTGCCTCCTGCCCCATGCCGCTCACCGTTTTTTCGGCCTCCTCCAGCAGGGCATGGAGCCTCCCTTCGAGCAATCCCCTGAAATAGAGCAACTTCTCCTGATCCATCGGACCCTCCTTTGCCATCGCGCTCCCTCACCTTTCGTAACCGGGGGCGTAGTCATATCATTGAACTTTAATACAGAGCCCCAAACGATGTCAATCCTGCCATCAGAGAATCCGTTGCCAGGGCTAAGCCTTCGAGCCTTCGCCTTTGGCCTTTGACCTTTCTTTTTCCCCTCGGGCTTGGTGAAATCCTTGGAGTTGGGTTATAGATTTATTGTTCGGACTTGCCGCCAACACCCGGCGGCAGGCCACAAGGGGTTGCCCTACGAAAGGCAAAAGAAAATTCACCCTGTACCAGGCGAGCCCGGGGCAACCACAGAGGGTTGCCTCTACAAAGAACCGGCCCTGCTGGGGTTCCCGGGGGTGCCTGGGTCGGACTGTAAGGACTTCCGTGGTTCGGGGGTGCCCTCCGGCCATCGGGCATCGAAATGAAATGGCTGACCGTGGCGGGGTGAAATGCCAAAGAGAACTATGCTGACTCGAAAACTGCTTCTCTACCTTCCCCTTCTCGTCGTGCTCTTTCTTCTCCAGTCCTATTTCTGGGTGCCTACCTACGAGGAGCAAGCCCGGGGCAACCCCCGCCGCTACGAGGAGTACATCACCGCATCCATCGGAGACGCAAGCATCCTCAACCCCATCCTCTCGGCCGATTCGGCAAGCAGCGATATCAACTCCCTCGTTTTCGAGGGGCTACTGGATTACGATGAAGAACTCCGCTTCCGAGGCCGTTTGGCCGAGTCTTGGCGGATTTATGAAGAAGCCTATTTTTATATCAACGACAAGGCCTCCGTTCCAGGCCTTGGGAAGGCTGCCGAAGGGAAAGAGATTGTCCGACTTCTCAAAAAGGCGAAAGAGGAGCGAAAAGGCCTCCCTCAAAAAGTCGCAGCCACCCTCGATAACATCCGGGATATTTCCATCCTTCCATCGCGATCGGTGGCCGTAACCCTGAGAGAGCAGAAAAAGACGAAAGAAGGGCCCGAAAGGGAATTGAAGATCACCGGCGAAGCTCCCCCTCGGATCAAGCTCGTCCTGGAGCGGGTGGATCAGGAGCTTTTCGATCACCTGTCGGCCCTTTTGGGAAAGGACTACTTCAGTACCTTCGACGGGAGAAGGTTTCTTCGTTTCGATCCTCCCCTTGACGAGGCCGAAACCCTCCGCTATGCGAGAGAGATCTTGCCCTCAACGGAGCATAACCCTGTCCTTCTTTTCAAACTGAGACCGAACGTACGATTTCATGACGGCCACCCCTTCGATGCCCATGACGTGAAGTTCACCTACGAAGCGATCATGAACCCCCGAAACCTCTCTCCCCGTTTGGCTGACTATGAACCGGTCAAGGAGGTCGAGGTGATCGATCCCCTCACCCTGCGCATCGTCTACAAGCGGCTCTACTCGCCTGCCTTGGGCACGTGGACGATGGGGATTCTTCCCGAGCACCTTCTCAACGACGAGGCCTTGAAAAGGGAGGCCCTCGAAACGGGAAAAGACCCTCGTCAATTCACCATGCGCCAGAGCCGCTTCAATCGCCACCCCGTCGGATGCGGCCCTTTTCTTTTTGAAGAGTGGAAGTCGGATCAGTATATCACCCTTCGGCGCTACGACAACTATTGGGAAGGTGCGCCGAACTATCGACGCTATCACTACCGGATCGTTCCCGACCCCCTCACTCAGGAGATGGAATTCTATGCCGGCACGGTGGACTCCTACGCGGTTCGGCCTCACCAGGTTGCCCGTTTGGCAAAGGACCCCGCCTACCAGGGCTTTTCAGGGCTCTCCTTCGGCTACACCTACATCGGCTACAACCTGCGCCGTGAACCCTTCAAAGACGTCCGGGTCCGTCGAGCCCTCAGCATGGCCATCGACGTGGATCAGATCATTCGATACGTTCTCTTCGGCCAGGGCGAGCGAATCACCGGCCCTTTTGTCAAACAGACGGACTATTACAATCATAAGATCGAGCCCGTGCCCTACGATCCTCAAGGAGCCCTCAAATTGCTCGAAGAGGCCGGTTGGAGGCGAAACCGCGAGGGATGGCTCGAAAAGGACGGCAAGCGTCTTCAATTTACGCTCATCACCAACAGCGGAAACGATCTACGAAAGGCTATTTTGACCATTGCCCAGGACGCCTGGAAAAGGATTGGTGTGGATGTCCGAACCGACATCCTGGAATGGGCCGTCTTCATTCAGGAGAGGGTGAACAAACTCGACTTCGATGCCCTCATCCTGGGCTGGAGCATGGGCATCGAACCCGATCTCTATCAGATCTGGCATTCGAGTCAAACGAACCCCTATCAGCTCAATTTTGTGGGATTTCAAAACGAAGAGGCCGACGAACTCATCCTGAAGATCCGGCAGGAGTACGACCACGGACAGCAGGTCTCCTACTGCCATCGGCTCCACGAGATCATCGCGAGGGAGCAGCCTTATACGTTTCTTTACGTGGGCAAGTGGACAGCCATTCTCGACAAACGGATCGTCATCCGGGAAAAATCGGCCGACGGGACAATGGTCTATAAAAGGATCAAGCCCACGAAGACCGGAAACTTCATGTTCCATTTCAATCGCTGGATCAAACTCCCCGAGATCCCGGTCTTCGAGGCGGAGGGATAGGACATGCTTTCTTTCATCGGGCGAAGCGTTGTTCAAAAGCTCGTCACCCTCTTCTTCGTCTCCATCGTCTCTTTCCTGGTCATCCACCTGGCTCCTGGAAAACCGAGCCAGGTCGATCCTCTCAACCCGAAGTTCACACCCGAGATGGTGGAACGGTTTCGGAAGGAGTTCCATCTGGATCGTCCCCTCCACGTCCAGTACGCCCTCTATTACCGGGACCTTTTCAGCGGAAAAACAATCTCCTGGAAGGACAACCAGCCGGTCCTCAAGAAGATTGCCGAGCGCTTCTTGAACAGCCTCTGGCTCTTCATCGTTGGAACGATCCTTACCTGGACCCTCTCTTTCCCTCTGGGCATTCGGGCCGCGATCGCCCGAGGCGGATGGTACGACCGAAGCACCACCTTTCTTTCCTACTTCCTCATCTCCATTCCCGGCTTCTTCTTTGCCTATCTCCTCATCATCGTCGTGGTCAACAGCCTTCATGTGCCGGTGATCGGTATGAACACCTTTGGCATCGGAGATCCTCCTTGGTATCGGGCGTTGATGGATCGTGTTTGGCACCTTCTTCTACCTTCCGTTCTGGGCGCTACGGGAGGCATTGCCATCCTGTCGCGCTACGTTCGAAGTCAAATGCTGGAGGTAGAGGGTCAGGACTATGTGCGGACGGCCCGCGCAAAAGGGGTCCCTGAAGAGCAGGTCCATTACAAACATGCCCTTCGTAACGCTTTGTTGCCCTTTGTGACCATGTTCGGCCTCGTCCTGCCGGGCCTGATCGGAGGATCGGTCATCATCGAGTCCATCTTTTCCTGGCCTGGGTTAGGCCGGATGGCCTACGAGGCCATTTTGGCCCGCGATTATCCTGTGATCCTCACGATCAACTTCATATCCGCCGTCCTCGTTCTCGCGGGCACGTTTATCTCCGACGTTCTTTACATGATCGTCGATCCGAGGATCCGCCTGTGACGGAGCATAAAGAAGCCTATCCCGATCGCCCGAAAGAGATGGAGCGCCCCCTGGTGCCCAAAGGGTCTCGTTTGAAGGAGGCCTGGCTCCTCTTCAGGCGAAACCGTCTCGCCTTCGTGGGCCTCGTGATCTTTTGCCTCTTCTTTCTCCTTGCCTTTGCGGGTCGGATCCTCACCTACGGAACCAAGCCCGTCTTCAACCCGGCCCAGGTGAGGCTCCAAGAGAAACTTCGTCCCCCTCTTTCCCTGCCCAAACTCGAAACCCTTCGGACCGATGAGGTTCCAAGGCTTGGCCGATACCTCTTTGGAACGGACCATCTGGGTCGCGACGTGTTGGCCCGCATGATGCAGGGTGCTTGGGTATCCCTGACCGTTGGTTTTGTCTCGGTGGGCATCGCTGTCGTGATCGGAATCGTCCTCGGAGGCGTGGCAGGCTACTTCGGTCAGCACCTCGTCAGGGTCGACCAGATTCTCTGTGGCCTCCTTGTTCTTCTCGGCCTGGGCCTCTTGGGAGCTGGAAACGCCCTTTGGGGGACGATTCTCGGTCTCGGGGGGATCCTCACGATCGCCTTGACCCGAAAGAAGGGAAGAAAGAGAGGAGGCCCGAGCCGGCCATGGTGGGTTCGATTCTTTTTCGCAGGCTTTCTGTCTGTAGACACCCTCATCATGAGGTTGGTCGATATCATGCTCTGTTTTCCCAGTTTCTTCCTCATCCTCACCGTGGTGGCGCTCCTTCCGCCGAGTATTTACAACATTATGATCGTCATCGGCCTAACGAGCTGGGAGGGAACCGCTCGGTTTGTACGGGCCGAGTTTCTGTCTCTTCGAGAGCTCGACTTTGTGACCGCTGCCCGGGCACTCGGTGTGAGCAACGGTCGCATTATCTTTCGTCACATGATTCCCAATGCCGTGGGCCCGGTCCTCGTTTCGGCCACCATCGGAATCGCCACCGCGATTCTGACCGAAGCAGGGCTGAGCTTTCTTGGACTGGGCGTGCCTCCGCCCGATGCGACCTGGGGAAACATCCTCGCCGACGGAAAGGACTACATCTTTGATGCTCCCTGGCTCACCTTTGTCCCCGGCGTGGCCATCCTGTTGGTGGTCCTCTCGTTCAACCTCTTTGGCGAGGGGCTTCGCGACATCCTGAACCCGAAACTGAGAAGGCGATCGTAATGCTCTCCGTCGAGGATCTGAAAGTCTATTTCTTCAGCGACAACCGTGTCACACGGGCTCTGGATGGTGTGAGCTACGAGGTTCGGATGGGCGAAACGGTCTGCCTCGTAGGAGAATCAGGGTGCGGCAAGACCGTATCGGCCCTCACGATCCTGGGAATCCTTCCAAGACCGCCGGGGAAGGTCATGGGCGGAAAGATCCTTTTCAAGGGGCAAAACCTCCTCGATCTCGACGAAGAGCAGATGCGTGAGATCCGGGGCAAACAGATCGCCATGGTCTTCCAGGAGCCGATGACCTCTCTCAACCCCGTCTTCACCATCGAGGACCAGATCACCGAGGCGATTCTTGTCCACGAGGACGTGGGAGAGGAAGTCGCCCGGGAGCGATGCATCGAGCTCCTCAAGGACGTAGGCATTGCCTCGCCCGAGGAGCGTCTCAAGGATTACCCGCACCAACTGAGCGGCGGACAGCGTCAGCGGGTGATGATCGCCATGGCCCTCGCCTGCAACCCCGATCTCGTCATCGCCGACGAACCGACGACGGCCCTCGACGTGACCATTCAAGCCCAGATTCTAAGCCTCTTCCAAGAATTGAAACGATCGCGGCAGATGGCCCTCCTTTACATCACCCACGATCTCGGGGTGGTCGCTAACATCGCGGATCGAATCTATGTGATGTATGCGGGAACGATTGTGGAGCAGGGTGAAACCAGCTCTATCTTTCGAGAACCCCGCCATCCTTATACGATGGGGCTTCTTGCCTCCCTTCCCAGTCGAACCAAACGAGGCCAAACGCTTCACAGCATCCCGGGAACCGTACCGGATCCCGCGTATAAGCCCGAAGGTTGCCCCTTCCATCCTCGATGTGGATTTGCGATCAAGAGCTGCCGGACCGAGTTTCCAAGCCTTTACGACTACGGAGAGGGCCATTTGAGCCGATGCCCCGTTCTCTACGAAAAACAGAGGCCACGAAAAGAATGAACCAAAACGACGAAACCCTTCTCAAGGTGGAAGGGCTCCGGAAATATTTTCCCGTTCGAAGGGGTTTCCTCCAGAGGATCTCAGGCTGGATCAAAGCCGTTGATGGCGTGGATTTTGAAATCCCTCGCGGCAAAACCCTGGGCCTTGTGGGAGAAAGCGGCTGTGGCAAATCGACGGTGGGTCGTCTCGTTCTGAGGCTCCTTGATGCCGACGGAGGAAGGATATATTTCAAGGGCCACGACCTGAGCGATCTCACCGAGGACGAGATGAAACCCCTTCGAAAGGAGATGCAGATCGTCTTTCAGGATCCCTTCGGCTCCCTCAATCCCCGGATGACGGTGGGCCAATCGATCGAAGAAGGTCTTCGGATTCTCGGCGTGAAGGACCGCGACGAGCGAAGGTTACGGGTGGCGCGGCTTTTGGAGAAGGTCGGAATCGCTCCGGAAGCGGCTGATTTCTATCCCCATGAGTTCAGCGGAGGCCAGAGGCAGCGGATCGGCATTGCCCGGGCCCTGAGCGTCGAGCCCTCCCTTCTCGTCTGCGATGAACCTGTCTCCGCCCTCGATGTCTCCATCCAGTCTCAGATTCTCAATCTCCTGAAAGCTTTGCAGAACAACCTCGGCCTGGGCTATCTTTTCATCTCCCACGATCTCCATGTCGTGGGTTACATGAGCGATACAGTAGCCGTCATGTATCTCGGTCACATCATGGAGTATGCACCTGTCGATACCCTTTACGATCACCCTCTTCACCCCTACACGAAGGCCCTCTTTTCATCCCTTCCGGTCCCTGACCCGATCCTTCGCCGTCCCCCACAGCCCCTCAGGGGCGATGTGCCGAGTGCCTTCAATCCCCCTCCCGGTTGCAAGTTCCAGGGACGGTGTCCCCTTGTCGAGGATCGGTGCCGGAAAGGCATTATCGAGCTTTCGTGGGTGAACTCGGCCCACGCCGTCCGCTGCTGGAAGGCCACCGCGGCCGACCCCACAGGGTCGCCCCTACAAAAGATTCTTTTTCTTTTGCCTGACACGACCTCTATCGCGTGGTGATCAAGACCTTGTAGCCCATCTGGGAGAGCTGCTCGGCGAGGGCAAGGGCTGGTTCCACCGTTTCGAAGCGTCCGATTCGCACGCGATGATATTTCTGGGTCGAGGTCTCCACGGTCGTGAGGTGAACGTCGCCGAAGTGACGCCTCAATTCCTCGACGAGGGCTTGGGCCCTGACCTCGTCCGTGAAGGAGCCAATCTGGAGGGTGTAGCGTATCACCTCTTCGACGATGGGCCCCACGCCTTCCACCCGGACCAAGGCTGTTCCCTTTTCCCAGATTCCTAAAATACGGGCCGCTGCATACGAGACATCGATGATCCTTCCCTTGGCAAAGGGGCCGCGGTCGTTCACCCTCAGTTCGAGTGACTTTCCGTTTTCGAGGTTGGTGACGATGACAACAGCGCCCAGAGGAAGGCTATTGTGGGCGCAACTGAGTTCATACATATCGTAGACCTCACCGCTCGATGTGGGCTTTCCGTGGAAATCGGGTCCATACCACGAAGCGATCCCGTACTGAACAAAGCGTGTTTCGCGCTTTTCGGTCTCCGCCTCTATCTTTTCCTTTCCTCTCTCCCGAACGGGTTCACGCTTCATCGTCTCCCTGGGACGAACCGAAGGGGCGGGGGAGATGTCCCGCTCCACTTTGACCCGATGCTTCGGCCCGCATGCCGATAAAACGAGAACACATGAAAGAAGAATCCAAACCCTCTTCATCCCAGGTTGCCGTGCTTCAATAAGTCCTGCTTTTGGATCGATTCGAGGCTTCGTTCCGTCCGAAGGACGAGAACATCCTCTTCCAATTCTTTCTCCGGCCGGACACAAATCGACCTTAGTCCCACGAGCGCTTTCAACCGATCGATATTCCCGTTTCTCTGACCTCTCAGTTTCGAAACCGCTCTGGGATGGCAAGAAAAAGCGGCATCAAACGTTCCATGCGATCGTTCGAGAAGTTCCTTAGCCATATGGAAAAAGAGCTCTCCCTCGACCAGCTCGCGCAGCGCCGGATGGTAAGGTCCTGCAAGGTAGTGGGCCTCGATCTCAGCGGTGGGCTGGAGCCCGACACGGACGACACGAATCCGGGCCTCTTCGAACCTGAGAAGGGCTCCCTCCAGCCAACGAACCGTCTCTTCGAGGGAGAGGGGCAGATAGTCGCCCTGGCGCCAGAGGGTTTCGAGGCGCGTCCCACGAAGGATCAGGGTGGGATGGATCCTAACAAAATCGGGTCGAAGCTCGATTGTCCGGTTAAGGGTGTGGAGGAAATCCTCTTCCCCTTCTCCCGGAAGGCCCAGCATCAGATGAAGGCCCACTTCGAAACCACGCTCCCTAAGCCTCGAAACGGCAAGAGTCGTATCCTGGCTCGTATGGCCTCGTTGGGAGAGGGAGAGAACCCTATCCACCATGGACTGAGCGCCGATCTCGATGGTTCGAACCCCATGGTCTTGAAGAAGATCAAGGGCTTCGTGATCGAGGCTATCGGGCCGGGTCGAAATCCGAATAGAATCGATCTGTCCGGATAAGAGGGCGGGACGAACCGATTCAAGATATCGCCTCTGGTCCTTCGGGGCGATGGCCGTAAAGCTTCCACCGTAAAAAGCGATCTGCCGTTCCCTTCTCGGTCTGCTGGTCGGAAAGGTCTTCACAGATCGTTCGACAAAGGCCTCGACGAAGGAAGGCGTGGGCATGACCTGAGCGACCGCCTTCTGGTTACAGAACACGCATCGCTCGGGACAGCCGAGGTGAGGAAGAAAGACGGGAAGGATGTGGGGTCTACTGGCATCCTTCCTGATCCATTCCTCCTGGAAAGGCTTCTGCAGGCTGAGAGCTTTCGAGGGCATTTTTCGCTGCATTCTGCTCGGCCGACTTCTTGTTTCGCCCCCAACCCGTCCCGCGGACTTCTCCTCCGATCATGACGGACGCACAAAAAAGCTTCTCATGATCGGGCCCCGACTCCTTGATGACATGATACTTGGGAGAAATGCCGTAAGTCTTCTGGGTGAACTCCTGAAGCAGGCTTTTGTAGTCGAGGGCAAGGGGGGGCGCACTCTCTGCCACGAGGTAATCGCCCAAATGACGGCGCACGACCTCCATGGCCTTTTCGAAGCCCGAATCCATGTAGATGGCCCCGATCACTGCTTCATAGGCGTTGGCAAGGATCGAAGCCTTCTGTCTTCCTCCCGTGAGAAGTTCGCCCTTTCCGAGGAGGAGGCCCCGTTCAAGCTGGAGTTGACCGGCGAACAGGGCCAAGGAACTCTGCTGGACGAGATGGGACCGCTTTTTTGAGAGGATTCCTTCCTGGGCATCCGGAAATCTCTCAAGGAGGAGGTGGCTTACCGCCAACCCGAGCACCGCATCTCCCAGGAATTCGAGAACTTCGTTGGACCGCTTGGCTGAAAGCTCGGCCTGTTGGGGGCAAGCCTGATGGGCGAAAGACTTGTGGGTCAGAGCCTTGTGGAACAACGAAATGTCCTTGAACCCATAACCGAGACGATCTTCGAGCTCTTTCAACAAGGCAACCCTTTGAGGACCGATCTCCAGGGCGTCGTCTTCGGTCTCGGAGAAACGGTAGAAGTGGATCCCCTCACGTTCCCGAAGCCCTTCAGCCACCCGGCCTTCGACCCCGCTCTCTCTCACCTCCGTGACCACGACAGGCCACTCCTGATTGACCCATCTTGGGATATCCTCCTCTCGAACCTCATCCTGAAGAAAGACGGGAATATAGTTTCTCGAAAGGCCTCGCCATCTCTTCGTCTCCTCGTCTCTACGATCCTCGATCAGGACGGGAAGCTCCCGATTGACGAACCGGCAGTAAAAGGCCTTACGTTTCCTCTGGCCCAGATCCCTGAGAAGAAGGGCCCTCTTTTTGATCTCGATCTCCTTTACCTGATCAGGAAATTGAGCAGCAGGAGTTCCCCTTCGCTTCGAAAAGGGAAAAACGTGAAGATACGAAATGGGAAGGGATTCGATCAGACGAAAGGTCTTTTCAAACCGTTCTTCGGTCTCGCCCGGAAACCCCACGATGACATCCACGCCCAGTGCTATATCCTGGATTCGGCGATGAAGCTCCGTGAGAAGCTCCGCGACGAAAGAGGAGTCATAAGGCCTGTTCATTCGGCGAAGCGTTTCGTCGTCTCCGCTCTGGATGGGGATGTGAAGGTGGGGGCAGATCTTCGACGAGCCCGAGAGGAGGTGGATGAGGGAATCGCTGATCTCCAGGGGCTCGAGAGAACTCAGACGAATCCGTTCGGGCGTATCCAGCGTTTCCGCCTGCTCCAGGAGCTTCTCCAACGAGGTGGCTGGGCTGAGATCGTAGCCGTAGGCGCCGATGTGAATGCCTGTCAGGACCACCTCGCGATATCCCTTCATCTTCAGGACCTGTAACTGATGGAGGACTTTCGCGGGATCCATGCTTCTCGAAGGGCCCCGGGCGCGGGGAACGATGCAGTAAGAACACGCCGCATCGCATCCGTCCTGAATCTTCAGAAAGGCCCGGGTGTGGGAATGGAAAGAAGAGAGCGGCCTGTCGGAAAAGACGGTCTTTCTCTGGATATCGCTCACCTGAAGCTTCGGCAGGGCGTTTGCCTCGAGACGATCGAGGATTTCCGAAATCCCATCCTTTTCCACGTTCCCGATGACGTAGCTCACGCCCTCGATGCCGCCGAGCCTTTCGGGATCGACCTGAGCGTAGCAGCCCGTGACAACGATCAGCGATTCGGGGTTGGCCCGTTGGGCCTTTCGGATCAATTGCCTCGACTGGAAGTCGGCTCGGTGGGTCACCGTGCAGGTGTTGATGATCGTGATGTCGGCCTTCGCACCGAAAGGGACGAGACGATATCCCTTTTCCTCGATCGAGGCCATCAGGCTCTCCGATTCAAACTGATTCACTTTGCAACCGAGCGTAGCAATCGTAACCGTCTTCATTGCATTCAAAGTCGGATCAACCTCACGTTTCCCCAAACCCCCATTTTATCTCCCACCACGATCACAATTCCCCACACCCCTTCGATCTCTCTCCCTCTTCGGAGGCCCCGTTCGATATCGTTCTCGTCCCGGACGACGTTTCCGATCGACGTGGCCGCAGCATCCGCGAGGGCTGCTGAGTCAGAAAGGACACAGACAGCATCGGCCTTGCCAAAGCTAAGGGATGGCCCTACTGTCCCCGAAGAGGTGCAGATGCCGAGAGGTGACGTCTCCGGACCGACAAGAACACCAACCTTGAGGCTCAGGGGCGAACGACCTGCGTAGAGGCCGACCGTCCTTTCTTTCGCGGTTGAAAGATAGATGTCTCCTCCGTTTTCCACAATGACCTCGTCTGAGATCTGCAAGAGATCCCGTCCCACCGCCTCGGCCACTGCTCCCGCCACCGCCGCCATAGGACCCACGCCAGCCTCTCGGGAGGCTTGGATCATCGTACGAGCAATTTCGGGAGCAAACGCATCCTCTTCGAGTGGAACAAGGCTTGTCCGAAACATGGGATGAAGGCGGATGTAAGCTTCAAGTTGGTGGCGATATCGAAGCACCGATTCTCTCGCTTCTTTGGAAAGGTCTTTTCGGGCTCGAATGAGGAGGTCTGTCTCCTTCACCACCACCTCAAACGCAACGAGATCATCGGATTTGACCAGACGGCGGTAGGTCCGCTCCTCATACATGCCTTCCCCTTCTTTCCTTCTGGAGGACTGCGCTGCGAAGCGGCATCATGGAGGCCGTTTTCATTATAATATCGGCGAAAGGGGAGTGTCAATTCCGAAACGGATCGTTTCGCTCAGGCCTTCTTCATCCGCCCTCTCGCCTCAATCTCTGCAAGAGGACCACCGCACCGAGGAGGCCGAGCCCGATCAGGTCGTAGAGGGCAACGGGATAGACCAGAAGCAGCCCGGCGGCTATTAACATCATCCGTTCGTGAAGTTTCGTTTGCCTCAAGAACCAATTCTCCACACCACCGGCCAAGGCTAAAATGCCAATGAAGGCCGTTAGGGTTGTCCAGATCACATCCTGAACTGGCCCTTTTAGCAGAATCCCAACTCCTTTCGGGTCGAGGGTGAACATGAAGGGAACGATGAAGGCTGGCAGAGTATATTTCCATGCGTACATCGTTGTCTTGTAAGGGTTCCCTTTCGTGAGGGCGGCTGCGGCGAAACACGAAAGGGCCGTGGGGGGAGAAACCTCGGAGAGGATGGCGTAGTAGAAGACGAACATATGGGCTGCGTAATCGGGAACCCCCAGCTCGATCAAGGCAGGCGCGGCGATCACCGCTGAAATGATGTACGAAGCCGTCACGGGAACGGCCAGACCAATGACCCAGACAATCAGGGCCGTGTAGACGGCTGTTAGAAAGACGCTGCCTCCCGCATATGCGATGATGATGGAGCTAAATTTCAACCCCAATCCTGTCAGGGTTACGACTCCTACGATGATGCCAGCGGCAGCACAGGTGGAGGCCACGCTGAGGACACTGATCGCCCCCCCTTTCAGTGCCTTGATCAATTTACCCGGGAAAAGGCCGCACTCGCTTCGCAGGAAGCTCGCAGCGAAGGTGAGGACCGTGGCCCAGAAGACGGCCATGATGGGCGTAAAGCCCACTACCATGAGAACCACAATGGCCACCAGAGAGATGAAATGGAACCCGTAAAGACGGGTGAGTTCCCAGACGCTGTAGGTTCGATCGAAGGCCACCTCCTTGACTCCGAATTTTCTTGCGTCGATCTCCACCATCAGGAAAATCGACCAGTAGTACAGACAGGTGGGGATGCAGGCCATGATGATTACATCGAGGTAGGAGATCTTCAAAAACTCCGCGATGAGAAAGGCCGCTGCACCAAGAACAGGCGGTGAGAGAATCGCGCCGATCCCTCCCGCCGAAAGAAGCCCTCCGGCCGCATCCCGGCTATACCCTGCCCTTGCCAGCATCGGGTAAGCTACCGACCCCAGGGTGACGGTGGTGGCCACACCGCTTCCCGATGGCCCTCCGAGGAGGAAGGAGGCCAGCGTGACCGTCCGGCCTGCTGCCGTGGGCTTGCCTCCCATCAGGGCGAAAGAGAAATCGATGAAGAACTTTCCTGCGCCTGAAAACTCGAGAAAGGCTCCCCAGATGGTGAAAAGAATGATGAAGGTGGAAGAGACGTCGATCGGTACACCGAAGATGCCTTCGAGGGTCATGTACATATGACCCACCAACCGATCGATGTCATAGCCGCGATGGGTCCAGGGCTTAGGAAGCTCGGGACCGACAAAGGCATAGACGATAAACGTGATGACGATCACGGGCATAATCCAGCCCGTGCTCCTGCGGGTGGCTTCCAAAACTAAGAGGATCAGGATGACTCCGAAGATTTTGTCCCAAGCATTAGGAACAACGGAGCGATAAATGAAATCCTCGAAATCGACGAGCATGTACAGAATCACAACAATGCCCAAGAGGGCAAGAATGTAATCATACCAGAGAATACGATTCCGGAATTTCTTCAACGAGGGAAAGACCAGAAAGGAAAGAAAAAGGACAAACATCACGTGGATTCCCCGAAGCACCTGGGTCATGATCACGCCTATGGCCGCGTAAAGGTGAACGAGGGACATGAGCACTGCCACCCCTGTGATGAAGTAATTCATCTTCCCGCTGACGCGGCGGGAAACCCCCTCCTCTTCTTCGATATACTTCTCGGCCTCCTTCAGGGCCTCTTCACCAATCGTTATCTCTTGTGGCGCTGTTGACTTTTTTTCTTCTTCCATGGGCGACTCCTTTTCCGTCGTTCAAGCCCGGATCCAAAGATAGGAAAGGCCATCTGAGCCCCGCCAGCCCCCTGGAGCCACCCCATACTTCCCCCTGCGAGGGGAAAGAGGAATGGCTTGGGGAACTTCAGACGCTTTGGGACGGGACTTACTTGATCCATTCGGGCATGTCTTTGCAGACCGATCTGAAGCAGCCGGTGCTTCCGCAAGAGATCCTTTTTACCTTTGAGGATGTACTCCCAGCATCGGGCCCTCGGTCTTGAGGGCAACCCCTCCAGCCCGATGACCATCATCAAACTGGAGGGGCTGTTCACCGACTACTGTTGGATACGGATTCCCTTTTCAGTAAAAAAGCGAACAGCGCCCGGATGGAAAGGAATCGGAGAGCCGCTTGCCTGTGGCTCCAGACCGATGTGTCTGGCTTCCTTATGGACTGCGATGAGCTCCGGAAGATGACCAAAGAGGGTTTTCACAATATCATAGGCCACCTCCTCTTTCATCCTTTCGTTACAAACCAACAAATTCCATACCACCGCTATTTCCACGTCTTTTTCTTGCCCCGGATAGGTTTTCGCGGGAATGATCCCTTTCACGTAGATGGGGCCATATTTTTCTCTCATCTTCGCAACCGCATCGCCATGGCTGATCAATTTCAGCTTGACCCCGGGCGTAGCCCCTAAATCCGTCACCGATGCCGTAGGAAGCCCTCCGTCCCAGAAGTAGGCATCGATCTTTTTGTCCTTCAAGGCACCGGCCGACTCGGATGCCCCCAGTCGATCTCTTTTCATATCTTTATCTGGGTTCAGCCCGTACGCCTCAAGCACCCTCAAGGCTTTCACCTCGGTCCCGCTCCCAGGGGCACCGGTTGAAACCCTTTTTCCTTTTAGGTCGCTCACCTTCTCAATGCCCATCCCTTCCAAGGTGACGACATGCATATTGTTAGGATAAAGGACCGCCACCGACCTCAAAGGGATTTTCGACTTGAATTTACCTTTCCCTTGATAAGCATCCCAGCCCACATCGGCCATAATCAGGGCAAGATCAGCCTTTCCCCCCCCGACCAGAAGACAGTTGTCCACGGAGGCAGAAGTTACCTCGGCCGTGGCCTCCACATAGGCCAGGTGTTTGGAGAGAATATTGGCCATCCCTCCCCCCAAAGGGTAATAGACCCCTCCCGTACCTCCTGTCGCAATGGAAAGGCGAACCTCTTTCTTCTGGGCCCAGACCGAAGAGCCCACTCCGATCACGATGACCACCAAACTCAACGCCAAAAACTTCCGCATGCTCCGTCCTCCTTTCTCTCTGTTTTCCCACCTGTTGTCCGTATATCATTTCTTGATTGGAATTGCAACCCGATAGCCCCCCAGGGCAACCACAAAGGGTTGCCCCTACGAAAGGCGAAAACGATTCACCCCCTGCACCAGACCAGCCCAGGGCAACCACACAGGGTTGCCCCTACGAAAGGCGAAAACAATTGACTCCTGCATCAGGCCAGCCCAGGGCAACCACAGAGGGTTGCCCTTACAGAAGGCGGAAACAATTCACTCCTGCACCAGGCCAGCCCAGGCCAACCACAAAGGGCATTTTCCGTTTCCTCCTTTTCCATTGGTCCTTTTTTGCCTCTTGACAAATCCTTTCGTTTCGGCTATTCTGCATACAAAATTCAGAATGCAAAAGGAAGCCATGGACGATTCCAGGCGGGACTCCTCGCCCAAGAAACTTGGGGCCCAGCACGAAAACCTCGATCACAAGGTCTACCGTCAGATCAAGTCGATGATCCTGGAGCAGAGACTGAAGCCGGGAACGAAGATTCGACAGGAAAAGCTTGCCGAGGAGCTGGGAATCAGTCGAACCCCTTTGGTCAGTGCCCTCAAAAAACTGGAACAGGAGCGGCTCATTCGGGCCATCCCCCGGCGAGGCTTCTACGTGCGCCTTTTCTCAAGTGAGGAGATGGTTCGTATCTTCGAGCTTCGTGAAGTTCTCGAAGGGTTGGCCGCCCGAAGGGCTTGCCAGTCAATCTCAGAGGACCAGATCCGCAAGCTTCGAGTTTTTTTTAAAGGTCTGAAACTGTCGGATCATGCCCGAAGCGTAGAGAAATACGCAGAAGAGGATCGGCGCTTTCATCAGTTCCTGGTCGAGATCGGTGGCGATGAGCTCCTGTCGAACATCCTCGAGACCTACAGCATCGTTACGTCGAGCTATCTCGGAGGGTTCCGAGGAGGGCTTGTAAGACCTCCTCGGGAGACCTTTCCCGAGCATGTGGCCATCATTGAAGCCATTGCGAGGAGAGATGCAGAAGGAGCAGAGCAAGCAGCCCGCCTTCACCTGAGACGCTCCAGGGAAAGACTGATGCGGCAGGCCCTCGAGGAGGACGTACCAAAGTCTAAAGGCGACAACGTTTAGAACGAGGCAGAAGGGTGGAAATCGAGAAAAGGAGGACTCATGAAGATCAAACAAGCTATTATCACGGGCTTTATGGGAAAGCTCAAGGACCGCTTTTGCGATTACCACGAAGCCAAAACGCCCGAAGAAAAGATCGCGGCCGTGGCCCAGGTTAAGGGTGCCCAGGGAATCGAGATCGTCTATCCTTACGAGTGCGAGGATCTCGAAGCGGTCAAAAGAGCTTTGAAGAAACATCGCCTTGGGGTTGCGGCCGTTAACGTCAACATCAAGGGCGAACCCGAATTCATTAACGGCTCCTCCAGTGTCAATACAAAAAAACTCCGTGACAAAGCGATCCGCTTCATCTGCGAGGGCATGGACGCGGCCGCGGCACTGGGCACCGATAAGGTCACCTGTTGCCCTCTGAGCGACGGGTACGACTATCTTTTTCAGGCCGATTATCAAAGGGCGTGGAAAAACATGGTTTCAACCTTCAAGGAAGCGGCTCGCCATCGGAAGGACATCCGCCTCTCCCTCGAATACAAGGGGTCGGAGACACGGGTGAATTGTTACCTCGATACGGCGGCCAAGACGATCTGCATGCTCCAGGACATCGACGAGCCCAATCTCGGGATCACGATCGATGTCGGTCATGCCCTTTTCATGGGAGAGACGGTGGCGGAATCGGTCTGCCTCGCCCAAACGAAGGGCATTCCCTACTACATCCACATCAATGACAACAACCGCAGGTGGGACTGGGATCTCATTCCGGCCACCCGCAACCTCTGGGACTATCTGGAGATGTTCTTCTACCTTAAGAAATTCAACTACCAGGGCTGGGTTACCTCAGATATGAGCCCCATGCGGCTGGATCCCATCGAGGCCTTTGAAAGAACCATCGCAACGACCAACAAGATGGTCGCCATCGTGAATCGAATCGACTGTCGGAAGCTTCAGTCCTTGATCGATCAGGAAAGGATCGTCGAAGGTTTGAAGTGGCTCGAGGAGCAGGTCCTTCGCTGAAGGGTGGAGGAGAAAGGGCAAAGCAAAAAGGAAAAAGAAGTTTCGTAGGGCAAGGGCTGGTCCCTTGCCGCCGGCTCCCCTCGCGGCAAACCGCAAGAACTTGCCCTACGAAAAGTCTTCATCGCTCCGGCAGGCCGGGCCCGGGCAACTACACGGGGTTGCCCCTACAAAGAACCAACCCCATCGGAGCGCCCGGAGAGGCTGGGATGGGACTGGAAGTATTTTCGTGGTTCGAGGTTGCCCCTCCGCGGGCATAAGACATTAATGGAAAAAGGGGGTGAGAGCGAAGAGAGATTTGGAAAGGTGGTTCAAGGGGCGTGTTTTCTTGAAAAATAACTCACGAAAGGAGGAGGGTTCCATGAAAAAGATCTTTTGTCTGGTAGTTCTATTCGGATTGGTATTGGGCGGGATCTGCCTTGGGGCCGAAAAGAAATTCCCTTCTCGCGACATCACCAATGTCGTGGTCTGGGCCGCAGGAGGAGGAACCGACGTCTGTAACCGCATCGTTTCAGGCGAGATGGCGAAAATCTTCAAGGTCAACATCAACGTCATTAACAAAACCGGTGGCGTGGGCGGATCGATCGGCATGAACGACGTCTATTCCCGTCCTCATGACGGGTATACGTGGGCCGGTGTTTCAGAATCGTGCGTGACCGCTGGGGTCCAAGGAGGATGGGACAAACGCATGTATGTTTGGGATTATTTTATCGTGGGCGGATCGCCCGATGTTCTTTCGGTCACCCCCAATGCGCCCTACAAGGATCTCAAAGAGCTGATCGAAGCGGCCAAGGCCAAGCCTGGTTCCATCCGAGCGAGTGCGAGTGCCTCGGGCTCCATTCATCACCTCAACCTTCTGGCCCTTGAAAAAGGCTCCGGGGCCAAATTCAACTACATACCTTATCCCGGATCGGCTCCTGCTCAGACCGCGGCCATGACAGGTGAGGTGTCGGTGGTGATCACATCGGTCGCTGAACAGCAGCAACTGATCCGGGCCGGGATGCTGAGACCTCTGGCCATGCTCACTCCGCAGCCCTTTACCATGAAAGATGTGGGAACGATCCCCTCTTCCTTTGCTCCTTATCCGGGGCTTTCGAAATACCTGCCGATTATGCAAGCGATCGGCTTTGCTGTGCCGGCACGGGTTCCCGAAAATGTGAAGGAGACGATCGCTGAAGTGTTTAAGAAAGTGATTGCCTCCGACACGATGAAGAATTGGGCGGAACAGAACTACTATACCCTCTCCGGCAAAACCGGAAAGGAGGCTCGGGAGGAGTTTGACAAGCTCGAATCCCTCTTTGCCTGGACCCTTTGGGAATTGGGCGCGGCGAAGGTCAACCCCGAGACTTTAAAGATCCCCAAGCCCAAGTGATTGCGCCCTTTCAGAGTCGGGGGTTAAGACGTTTTCTTTCTTTGCAAAGGGCATCTGAAGTTCAAGGACGGGCGAGATGGGTGGGGGCTGAAGAGATTCGGCCCCCACAACGGCCGTGGCATGCGGACGGGGATGCTTGAAGAAATTTAGCTGGAGACCCAAATGGATAAGGTCGAATTGAGAAAAAAGGACTTTGTGACGAGTCTGATCCTCATAGCCTTTGGCCTCTTTATGATCGTCTATTCGATCACCTCCATCCCGATGAAGGATAGCTGGGGAGGGGTGATGAATGTGTGGTACGTTTCGCCGGGGCTCTTTCCGGTTTGCATCGGCGGCCTCATCATCCTGATGGGGATCGTCCTTTGCCGCAGGGCTATTCAGGATGGAGGGGCAAGAAGGTTCATGGAGGAGCTGTTCCATCGCAAAAGGGAACCTTCCGACAAAACCCTTCGTTTCTTAGGAATCCTTCTCGTGATCGTCGCTTACGTCTATCTCTATATCCCCCGAATCGACTATTTTCTGAGCACGTTGCTCACCCTTGCGGTCTTTATCACCTTGTTCTATCTCGATCGACCGGACCTGTTGAAGAAGCTTTTCAAGGTGTACCTATTTGGATGTCTCCTCTTCTTTGTCATCTTCCTTGCTCGAATCGACAGACCCCTGACGGAAGGCTTCTCGTACGCCATGGACCTTCTCGTTTTTCTTTTCCTTCTCGTTTACCTTGCCTACTGCAGGATCCTCATTCAGGGTGATGAGAAGCTCGAGAGGAAGTGGAGGCTTTCGATTTGGATGTCGATCATCCCTTCCCTCGTTCTCATCCCCTCGTTCAAATACCTTTTGCTTGTCCCTCTTCCGGTCGAGGGAGGCGCGATCGAATTGATGAATCTCCTTCGCTACGCCTTCCGATCATAGGGCCAGGAAGAGCACTTAATGGAAGCAGAGAGGAACGTCGATGTTTGTCCTCGAACGAATTTGGGATTTCTACATCACCGTCTTTCATACCGCCTTGAGTCTCGAAAACCTGCTTCTCCTGTTTGGATCCGTGATCCTCGGGATCATCTTTGGTGCCATGCCCGGTCTTACAGCCACGCTTGGAGTGGGTCTCCTCACCACGCTCACCTACGGGATTAACACCACCACGGCCATGATTGCCCTTTTGGGGATGTACGTGGGAGCGATTTATGGCGGCTCTTACGGCTCCATCTGCGTCAACATCCCGGGAACCGCGGCGGCCGCTGCCACCGCTATGGACGGCTACCCCTTAGCATGCAAGGGAGAGGCCGGAAGGGCCCTTGGCCTCACGACCACGGCCTCCTTCATCGGAACGATGGTGGGCATGTTCTTTTTGGCGGTCTTTGCGCCTTTGATCGCTCGACTGGCTCTTCAATTCACCTCCTTCGAGTTTTTTCTCCTTGCCTTTTTTGGGATCATGATCAGCGGAGGCCTGACCGGCCAGGATTTGGTCTACAAAGGATGGATTTCAGGATTGATCGGGCTCTTTCTCTCCACCATTGGGAGGGACCATTTGCAGTTTTTTCCTCGGTTCACCTTCGGAGTCTCAGAATTGGATGGAGGGCTTGAGGTCGTGCCTGTTTTGATTGGCGCTTTTGGCATCCCCCAGATCATCCAGGTGATCCGGGATCAATTATCCGTCGGGGAGGCGAAGAAGTTTCAGCGCGTTCTCCCAGAACTGAAGATCATCTCCAAGCACATCACAACGATCGTCCGTTCAGCCCTGATCGGTGTGGGCATTGGAGCGGTTCCGGGTATTGGGGAGGACATCGCGGCTTGGGTCTCCTATGGAGCGGCGAAGAAGGCCTCGAAGCACCCTGAAAACTTCGGCAAGGGGGAATACGCAGGGGTGATCTCCTGCGAGACCGGAAATAACGCCTGCATCGGCGGAGCGATCATCCCCCTGGTGACCCTCGGTATACCCGGAAGCCCCCCAGCCGTCATGCTTCTCGGAGCCCTGATGATCCATAATGTCACACCCGGCCCGATGCTCTCCATCGAACACCCTCATTTTATCACCGAGGTGACGGCCATTCTCTGCCTGGCTTCCTTTGCGATGTTCGTAAGCGGCCTATTTCTCGCAAAACAGGTCGTCAAGGTCCTTCGCATCCCCCCTCCCATCTTCATGCCCATCGTGTTGGTCCTCTGCGTCATCGGGTCCTATGCCTTGGGAACGAAGGTCTTCAACCTCTATCTGATGGTGCCCGTGGGGCTTCTGGCTTATCTCATGCAGTCCATGGACTATCCCATCGCTCCTCTGGTGATCGGGGTGATCTTGGGCCCCATGGCCGATGAGAACCTTCGAAGGGCCTTGATGGTTTCGCAAGGAAGTTTCTTGCCTTTTTTCACGCGACCCGTGGCCCTTATCCTTCTGATCATCATCGTTTGGATGTTCGTGAGCCAGATGCCCTTTTATAAACGATGGACGGTTCGGCTGAGGGATCGGATTCTGAAAAAAAGGGATCTTCGACAACAGTAGGATAGCTATGGAGAGTGAAGCATGAAACGGATCCTTTCCATCAGCACAGCCTGTTTTGACGGTTACGATCTTCGGGTGGCTTTCGACGAGATCAAAGGTCTCGGGGTGGACTATGTGGAAATCGCCTTCATTCAAGGCTATACGGACCCTTTTGGTGAAGAGGTCTTCTCCCCTCGTCAGGCTCGGAGGGTCGAAAACCTCCTCTTGGAGTCAGGCCTCTCTTGCTACGCTCTTTCGGCCCACATGAACCTGGTGACGGAACAATCGGCTGAGATTTTCCGACGAAGGATGGGCTTCGCCTGCGAGATCGGTGCCAAGGTGATCGTGACCAATGCCGGCCCTGCCCAGGAGAAGAAGGCCTTCCTCAAGGAGATGGCCTTCCTTTCAAAAGAGGCCGAGGCCCTCCGGCTTTTCATCGGCCTTGAAAATCCAGGGGACGGCAGGGAAAATATCATCAATTGCAGCAAGGACGGAGCCCAGGTGATCCAGGAGATCGACTCGGAGTGGGTAAGGCTTAACTATGACTTCGGGAACCTGCTTTCCCACCGCTTCGAACGCGTGAGGCCCGAAGAGGATTACCTCGAAGCCCTGCCCTACGCCATCCAGCTTCATTTGAAGGACGTGAAGGCAACAGAGGACGGATGGCATTTCACGGAGATCGGAAAGGGCACGATCGACTTTGAGACCGTACTGAGGCGACTGGAGATGGAAAGCCCTCTTCTCCCCCTGAGTCTTGAGATCCCTTTGCGCCTAACCCGGGGACCCGACGCCTCGCCCCGAAGAAACGATTCGCCCATCCCGCTGGATCAGATCAGACAGGCGTTGAAAGGCTCCCTCGATTTCTTGAACCGCGTTCTGGGCGAGAAAGGTTGACGCCTTATGGATGAACTGATTCTTTGTGTTGCGCCCTATCCGGGCGAGGCCCAGCACGAGAAGTTCGAAGGTAGGCTCGATGTTGCAGCCGAGGTGTTACGCTCCTACGACGAAGGGGCTTCGATCGCCCACCTCCACGTTCGCGATCAAGAAGGGAGACAGACCACCGATCCCACGGTCTTCGAACAAGACGTGGCGAGGATTCGCTCCGTTTCAGCCATAATCATCGAAGGCTCGACAGGCGGGGCGCCCGAACACACCCTCGAAGAGCGATGTGTCTCGTTTAAGGTGCCGGGTATCGAAATGGGTTCCCTTAACCTGGGATCGGTCAACATGAACGGCACAGTCTACCGAAATCCCTGGCCTGATATCCGATTCTATGCCACCGAGCTTCATCGTCGGGGGATCAAACCGTTTCTCTGTGTCTTCGATCTTTCCATGTTTAGTAACGTAACGAGATTGGAGGCGGAGGGACTCCTCACTACGCCCCATGTCTTCAACTTCGTCTTTGACATTCCCGATGCACTGCCTTTCACGCCGAAGCACCTCGATATTTTTCTCGACCTCCTTCCAAAGGGAGCATCCTGGTTTCTGACCCGTCATGGCCATCGAAACGGCTGGGAGGATTTCCGGTGGGCTCTCGAGCGAGGTGGTCACGTGAGGGTCGGCTTCGAGGACAGCCCCTTTCTCGCCGGAGGAAGGCGAGCCAATTCGAACGCCGAGCTGGTTTGGGAAATCGCCGAAGCGGGCCGAAGGATGGGACGAAAGGTCGTGGGGCCAGATCGGGCTCGAGAGATCTTGAAGTTACCCTCCCGATCTGAGAGATCGGGTACAAGGTGACCATGCTGACACGAAAACAAGTCCTTGAGGCACAACAAAGGGCTCTCATGTATATGGAGAGAGCGGGCGTCGTCCTCTCCGAAACGGAAAAGGCGAAGATCGAGGTCTCGGATTTCGGCCTGAGCGATCTCGAACATCAGGGAGCCCAGATCCTCACTTTTTTTAATACCAATCGTCTGAGCGCGAAGGTGATCGTCCTCTTCCCTTGGCAGATTCTACCCGAACACTGGCATCCCGCCATGGGCCGGGATGTGGGGAAAGAGGAGATCATGAGGGTGAGGTGGGGCGAGGTCTATCTCTACGTGCCAGGCCCTCCCACGCCGAAACCGAAGGCGAAGATCCCCGCTGGTGAAGAGATAAACTTCACCGTCTGGCATGAAGTGGTTCTCAGACCGGGAGATCAGCATATCATCCCGCCTCAGACCGTCCACTGGTTTCAGGCCGGCGACGAAGGAGCGGTGATTGATGACTATTCGAGCACGGCAAGGGACCTTTTAGATGGCTTTACGAATCCGAGGGTGGTGAGGGAAACGAGGATCATCGAGGACGAAGAGGCCGAGACCGCTTGTTCAAAGATAACTCAAAAGGGGAGGGACTCCGATGAAGAAATTCATCAATGATCCGTTCGACGTAGTTGACGAGATGCTCGAAGGCTTTCTTTCCGTTCACGACCGCTATGTGAGAAAACTGCCCGAAGCGCGGGCCGTGGTCCGTGTCGATGCTCCAATCAAGGGAAAGGTGGGCATTGTCACAGGCGGAGGTTCCGGTCACAAACCTGCCTTTATCGGGTTTGTGGGCAAAGGGATGCTCGACGCCGTCGCCGTGGGAGAGATCTTCACTTCGCCTCCTCCTCTGGCCGTATTCGAAGCAGCCAAGGCGGTCCATGGGGGGAAAGGGGTCCTCTTTCTCCTCGGGAACTACTCGGGAGACGTGATGAACTTTGGCCTGGCGGCCGAGATGTGTCGGGACGAGGGGATCGCCGTGGAGCAGGTGATCGCCACCGATGACGTGGGCTCCGGCCCCAAGGAGAAGGCCTCGAACCGAAGGGGGGTTGTGGGAGAATTTCTGGCCTGGAAGTGTGCTGGAGCCAAAGCCGAAACCGGAGCCACCCTGGAGGACGTCAAGGCCGTAGCTGAAAAAGTGAATCGATGGACGAGGACACTTGGCGTGGCCCTCGCGCCTTGCACGGTGCCTGCCAAGGGAACCCCTACGTTCACCCTCGGAGAGGACGAAATGGAATATGGTGTAGGTCATCACGGCGAGCCCGGGACGAAAAAGATCAAGATCTGCTCGGCCGACGAAATCACCCAAAGAATGGTCGAGGAGGTTCTTCAGGACCTTCCTTTCACGGCCGGCGACGAGGTCGCTGTGATCATCAACGGTCTGGGTGCAACACCCCAGCTCGAGCTCTACATCTGCTACCGAAAGGTGAAACAGATCCTCGATCAAAAAGGGATCAGAATCTTTAAACCCTTTGTCGGTTCCTTCTTTACGGCCCTCGAGATGGCGGGCTTCTCCGTCACGCTGATGAAACTCGACGAAGAGCTGAAGGCCCTTCTCGAAGCCCCTGCCGATACGCCCTGTTATCGGCAGTAAGAAGGGAGGTCCCCGTGAAAACGAACCTTTCCGTATCCGATTTCATCAAGATCTTTGAGACGATCGCTGAAACCCTGGAACGTGAGAAAGACTACCTTTCGGAGCTTGACGGAGCCATCGGGGATGGGGACCACGGGGTGAATATGGCCAAGTGCTTTCGCGAGGTGCGAAAGAAGCTTGCCGGAAGCGAGGAGGCCGATATCGGTGCCCTTCTGGACAAGGTGGGCAAGGTGATCCTCAATGCCGTAGGAGGAGCCATGGGAGCCCTTTACGGAACCTTCTTTCTCAAGGCCTCGAAGGAAGCGAAGGGAAAGAGAGAGGTCGGTCTTGACGACCTGATCCGGATGTTTGAGGCGGCAGAGGCAGCCATCGTTGCCATGGGAAAAGCCCGGCCCGGAGATAAGACCCTCCTCGATACCCTCGACCCTGCTCTCAAGGCATTGAAGGAGGCCCAAGCAGAGGGAAAGCCCCTTCTCGAAGCCTTGGCCGCCTTCTCCGAGGCCGCACGCAAAGGAGCGGAGTCGACCCAGGCGATGATTGCTAAGATAGGAAGGTCGAGTCGTTTGGGAGAAAGAACGATCGGTCATCAGGATGCAGGAGCCACCTCCTGCTATTTCATCCTCAATGCTTTTTACCAGGCCACGAAGTAGGGAGCAGACTGGATGGAAGAGAAAGGGAGGCCCCCTCTTCCTGTCGAGCAGGTAATCCGAACCCTCCGTCACGAACCTGTCCACCCCCTTCCCCGGGGTGAGCTTTTTGTCAGCCCCAACCTTCTCGATTCCCTCTTTCCCCATGAGGAGGGCGATCTTCTCCGCCAGTCGGCGAGTCTCCTGCGAGAGCTCAAACTCTCCTTGATCGGCGTTGATCTTGAAAACCAGAGGACGTACGATCTCCTTTCAAAAAGAGCCTTCCAAGGCCTTGAGAGCTACTTCCTTGTCGGGACCCTCAACGGCCCCGTCGCAAGGCTCATCGAAAGGGAGGGCTTTTTCAAAGGGATTCTCGATATTGCCCAAGGGGGCCTTTTGCTCTCGGAGATCTCGGCAAGGTTTCTTGACGATGTGGCAAGAACGGCTCAGGGAACCTCCTCTGTCCCGATTCGTGCCATCGCCATAGCCGATGACATCGCGGGAAGCCAGGGGCTTTTCTTTTCCCCGGGGGATTTCCTCCAAAACCTCTGGCCTATCTATCGGAAAGCCGTTGACATCATCAAGGCGGCGGGTCTTTTCGCTTTCTTTCACTCCGATGGCGACATCCGAAAGATCGTCGATCCCCTGATCGAGGGAGGCTTTGACTGCCTCCATCCCGTCGATGCCCAGGCCGGACAGAACCTCTACGAATGGAAGAAGGCCTTTGGCGACCGGATATGCTTCATGGGCCACATCGACCTCGTGGCCTGGAGCAGGGAGCGGATCGAGGAGGAAGTGAGTCGCGCCGAGAAGTCCTTTTCCCGAGGAGGTCTGATCCTGGGATCGTCATGCGGTCTTTCCATCGAGACCGTGAGCGATCGCCTGGGCGCCCTTTACCCAGGCTGGAAGAGGGTGGCTTCCCATCTTGAGGAGAAGGTATGGAAAAGAAGAAGGTGATCGTGGACTGTGATGTGGGTGTGGATGACGCCCTGGCCCTGATCCTCGCCTTCCGGAGCCCTGAGCTCAGTGTGAAGGCCGTAACCGGGGTCAACGGAAACGTTCCCCTACCTCAGGTCTTCGAAAACATCAAGAAAGTTCTCTTCCTCCTGAAACCCGAGGAGGCTCCTCTCATCGCCAGGGGAGCGGCGGAACCGCTGAAGGGGCATAGGATCTATGCCTTCTCGGTCCACGGAGAAACCGGGCTCGGAGAGGCCCAAATCGAGATGAAAGAGGGGACGACCTGGTGGTGCGACCGCTCCGTTTCAGCAGAGGATCTCATCCTCGAATTGGCCCATCGCCATCCGCAGGAAATCACCCTCATTGCCACAGGACCTCTTACGAATGTGGCCCTCGGAGTCCAAAAAGATCTCGAAGGCATGAAGAAACTGAAAAGGGTGATCGTCATGGGTGGGGCTGTTCGGGTTTCGGGCAACGTGACCCCTCATGCCGAGTTCAATTTCTACGTGGATCCTCTCGCGGCCCGGATCGTTTTCGAATCGGGTCTCCCCCTGACGCTCGTTCCTCTCGATGTGACGCATCAGGTCTTCTTCACCCCTTCCCTTCTCGAAGAGCGGGTGATCCCCCTGGGCAACCCATTCTCCAGCTTCGTGATCGACGCCATAGGATACGATCTCGAAAGACACACGTTCCGAAGGAAAGGCGTCATCTACCTTCATGATCCGTTGGCAGTCGGCGTAGCGATCGACGAGGCTCTGGTCAAAACAGTGAAGCTCACCCTTCGTGTCGAGGCCGAAGACGAAGAGCGTTTCGGAGCCCTCGAGGAGATCGGAAACGGACCATCTCTCGATGTCTGTCTTGAAGTCGATGCCAAAAAATTCTTGGAACTGTTCCTTTCCCGCCTGCGATGATCCAATAGAAGGATCTCTTTTCTCTCATGCTGCAACAAATCCTGCTCAGGTCCCCCGGTGAGGCCGCCAGAGAGGGCTTGGAGGGGCACCCTAAGGGGGTTTACCAAGTTCGGTTCCCTCCGCTGGACTTCACCCTTGGTGGAGTCCGCGATAACCGCTCCCCTGTCAACAAAACCCGTTTGACAAGGCCTCCGAGGCGTCCTCTCCAAGGCTTCGTTATGCAACGGACGGGTTTTCTCGACAAGGGAGCCTTACGATGGCCGGCGAGATGGAAGGACGAACTTTCGAAACCGATCAACGCTCAGGCCAAGCTTTTCTGCCAGGGCGAGCAGGTTTTCAGGAAAGGATCGAACAACCCCTCTTTCCCACCAGTCCTCTTCGATAGCCTCCGACAAGGATTCAAGGACCTCGTAAAGCTGATCCTGGGCTTCCTCTTTTCGAATCTCGACACCCCATCGCTTCGTGCCCTGGAGGAGCAGGAGAAGCTCGTCGATCCTTTCGGCTCCCGTTGAAGGTCTCGTCTCGAGCACCTCTTTCAAGGTTCTCACTCGGTCGTTCAGCCAATCCTGGAGCACCGACTCCAAGGGCTCCTTCCAGAGGGTCAGTCCGTATCGCTGAGCCTCTTCGATGATTCCATCGATCTGGCTCCTTTCGGTAGCGCCCTTGAGATCTTCTCGGAGTTTTCTGATTTCCTCAAGGAGTCGGTCTCTCAGGCTGATTTCGGCGGCCAAGCGGAATTCGGAAGGAAGACGAAACCCCTCTGCCACGAGCGGTTTCGCGACCCCATTCGAAACGTCGAAGAGATCGGAACAAGCCCTTCTGTAGCGGAAAATCTCGTCGCGAAAGAGCCGCCCAAAGAGCCTCTCTTGCTCCTCTTTCGGAAGGTCTCGAAGGGTGAAGCTCCGATCCCCCAGTTTGGAGTCCAGGGCTTGCTTTCGTTCTTCCTGGTCTCGTGGCGTAACCGAGGTGATGTGGTCCTTTAATGCGGAAAAAGAAGCCTTTTCCCCGCACTCACTCACCCAGGCTCGCAAAGGTTCCTTCTCAAAGGATGCTACGGCGAAAAGAAAGCCTTTCTCCTCCGGGATGATCTCCGAGGTCACCTTCACATGGCCGATAAGCAAAGGGAGCTCCCCAAGCTTAACCTTCTCCTCCTCCACTCCTTCGACGCGAAAGCCAAAAACCTTCTTCTCTTTCTCTCCGGTGAAGAAGGAAAAGGCGTAGTGACTCACCACCTTTTCGAAGCCGAAGGATCGGGGTTTGACGTGCCGCTCGTAGATCTGTCTTCCATCGCCCATTTCAGGCAGGTTGCTTCTGGCCTCGGCGAGAATCTGAAGAAACTCCTCCTCAACGCTATGGCCGGTGAGCCCCTCGGCAAGTTCCATGGCCCTCGAAGCATGCTGAAGAACGATGAGCGTTTCGAGGCCGGCGAGATCAGCGAAGAACCATCCGCAACTCGTGAACATCTGGAGGCTATGACGCTCCATCTCCAGGAGCTGAAGGGCCCTGGCCACCCTTTTCTCGTCCATCTCGCCTCGACCGAACCGTTCGAAGAACCGCTTTCGCGCCTCTGAAGAACGATCCCGTATCAGATGGACATAGCCGTTTCGGGCCTCCCATGGATCGTGAAAGAGCTTGGCGCCCTCCTCTTCGAAGACGACGGCCAACCGGTCTCTCAGAAAATCAACGGCTTCCCGAAGGGGTCTTCTCCACTTCTGATTCCATCCAGCCGCGGCACCGGTGCTGCATCCGCAATCCTCCTTCCACCGATCCACACCGTGAAAGCAGCTCCATGACGTGCCCTCTCCCTCGGGCCCTTCGTCGATTTCCACCTCGTAGAGCGGAGGAAATCGATCGAGAAAGGCACCGTAGTTCGTGATCTCCATCCCTCGCGAAACCAGTCCGTGACGAAGTGCATAAGCCAGAGCCATTTCTCCGAATTTCTTATGATGACCATAGGTCTCTCCGTCCGTGGCGATGTGGATCAGTTGAGGCCTGCCCCCAAGAGGATGAGAGGCCTCCACGAAGCGACTACAAAAGAGGTGGGCATCCTTGAGCAGATCCCCGAAGCCTACCTCTTTGGAAAGGGTACCCTGGTAAAAGAAGATATCGATGTAGCGTTCCGGATCCTTTCGGCCTGAGGAATCCCTCACAAAACAACGATAGGGCTGGGTTGTATCGATCCGACCCTTGGAAACGTCGAGCCACTTTTCCTCCCCGAAGGGCCTGACCCTCAAGGCCTGAAAAGGGCTCAGAATGACGAAGCGCATGTTGTGGCGGACGAGTGCGCCGAGGGTGGGTTCGTTGACAGCCGTCTCCGGAAGCCACACGGCCTCGGGTCTGCGGCGAAACCGCTGCTCAAAATCGCTTATTCCCCAGATCAGTTCGGTCTCTCGGTCTCTTTCCGTAGCCAGAGGAAGGATCACGTGGTCGTAGGGTTGGGCCAGAGCATTTCCGTGGCCGAGACGTTCGAGGCTTACGCGATCGGCCCCGAGGATCCTCTGGTAGACCGCGGGCATGTGGGCCTCGATCCAGCGAAGCAGGGTGGGCCCGAAGTTAAAGCTCATTAAGGCATAGTTATTGAGGATTTCAAGGATCTTCCCCTGAGCGTCGACGAGGCGTGCGTAGGCATTGGGTCTATAGCATTCAAAGCCGATACGTTCGTTCCAGTCGTGAAACGGGGCCGCGCTCTCTTCCCTCTCGACGACATCGAGCCAGGGGTTCTCCCTCGGCGGTTGGTAGAAGTGGCCGTGGATGATGACAAAGACGTCCTTGATTGGAGCCCCCCTTTTCTCCGTTATGCCTTCCCGCTCCGCTCCCGGCTATAGTTCAGGAGCCCACCTGAAAGAAGGATTTCCACCTCTCTACGGTTGAGACCGTGACCCACCACAAAGAGCTCACCCCGCGTCACATTCTCGATCTCGATCGGCTGGCTTCTTTCGAGTCTCGCGCGAAGGTTTTCCATGCGCAACTGATCGCCTTGGAAAATCCTCTCGTAATCTTCGGCTTTCAGGAAGACGAGGGGAAGGATTCCGAAATTGATCAGGTTCGAACGATGAATCCGGGCATAGGACTTTGCGAAGATCGCCTGGATGCCCAGAAACATAGGGGCCAGGGCGGCGTGCTCCCGACTGGACCCCTGACCATAGTTTTCGCCTCCTACCACAAACCCGCCGCCCAATTGTCTGGCTTTTTTCGAGAAGCCAGGAAGCATCTTCTCGAAAACAAACTCCGAAAGGGCTGGAATATTGGAGCGAAGGGGTAACCCCTTGGCTCCCGCAGGGATGATGTCGTCGGTCGTGATGTGATCGCGGCCTTTGAGAAGCACAAAGCCTTCTATAATGTCCGGAAGAGGGCCCCGTGTTGGGATAGGCTGGATATTGGGTCCCCGTTCGACAACCGATTCCTCTGCCCTGGGCGACGGGAAAACAATCAGGCTATCATCGACCACGAACCCCTTGGGCATCCTCCCCCTCGGAGGCCTGGATCCAAGCTTTCCCGGATGGGTAATCGTACCTTCAAGGCTGCTTGCTGCCGCTACGAAGGGACTCGCCAGATAGACCTGATCCTCAGGGGTTCCGCTTCGCCCACGGAAATTGCGGTTGAACGTTCGGATGGAGCGGGCGCCCGTGGGCGGAGCCTGGCCCATCCCAATGCAAGGACCACAAGCCGATTCCAGAATACGAGCTCCGGCACGGATCAGATCCGCGAGAGCCCCGTTTCTCGAGATCATCTCAAGAACCTGTCGCGACCCTGGTGTGATCGTCAAGCTCACATCGGGATGAACTCTCTTTCCTCTCAAGATCTGAGCGACGCTCATGAGATCCCTGAAAGAGGAGTTATTGCAGCTTCCAATGCAGACCTGCCTGATGGTCAAGCCCTCGACCTCCCTCACAGGGCATACTCGATCCGGGCTGGAAGGCTGGGCAATGAGGGGCTCGAGGGTGTCGAGGTTGATCTCGATCACGCCGTTATAGGAAGCATCCGGGTCCGCTCCAAGGGGAACCCAATCCTTCTCCCTCCCTTGAGCACGAAGGAAGAATCGGGTGTTCTCGTCACTCGGGAAAATCGACGTCGTTGCTCCGAGTTCGGTCCCCAAGTTCGCGATGGTGGCCCTTTCCGGAACAGAAAGGGTTTTGAGACCCGAACCTCCGAACTCGAAGATCTTCCCCACACCCCCTTTGACGGTGAGGCGCCGGAGCAATTCAAGGGCAATGTCCTTGGACGATACCCAAGGACGAAGCCTTCCGTGTAATCTTACCAAAACGACCTCGGGCATCGTCAGGAAATAGGGGCCTCCTCCCATGGCCACCGCGACATCGAGACCTCCGGCACCGATCGCCACCATCCCACAGGCCCCGGCGTTGGGCGTGTGGCTGTCAGCGCCAAGAAGGGTCTCTCCTGGCTTGGCAAACCGCTCCAGATGAACCTGATGACAGATTCCGTTACCCGGCCTCGAGAAGAGAAGACCGTACTTGGCGGCAAAGGTTTGGAGGAAACGATGATCATCCGCACTCTCAAAGCCTGCCTGAAACATATTATGATCGACATAACACACCGAAAGCCTTGCCTTCACCCGGGGCAGGCCGAGAGCCTCAAATTGGAGGCATGCCATTGTACCCGTTGCGTCCTGGGTCAGGGTTTGATCGATGGTAATGCCGATCTCCTCTCCCGGTTCGAGACGACCCGTCACAAGATGCGATTCGAGGATCTTTTGCGTGATGCTACGGCCCATGGGTTCCCTTTCTCAAGTGAGATATTTTTGAATGATAAAAGGCCTCCTTTCCGTTTGTCAATTGCGGACTTGAGCGACCCATGGCAAAGGTGAAAGGTTCAAGGCAAAAAGGATGAGACGGGCCTTCGCCGTCAGGTATTGACAAGGGCTCAGGGTACTCTCGGATCATGGCGAATGAGATAGAGGCTTCAGGTCGTCACGATTTGTGAAATCCTCGATTTGACAGAAAGGAGGGTTTTCTTCTATAATTTTTGTCGTTCACTCACTCCTCCATTTTCCGCCGAGAATGACAAGGTGCCGGAGTGGTGAAACTGGTAGACGCACGGGACTCAAAATCCCGCGGGGCTCACACCCCGTGTCGGTTCGACTCCGACCTCCGGCACCAGTTAAATCAAGGGGGTGGCGAAAATAGAGCCAACCCATTTTTGTTTGATTTGGCCTTAACTGTGCCCAAACTATGCCTGTCAGAAACAAAGAGCTTTTGTCTCTCCGATACTTCGGTTTCGTGATGGGCACCACATCTTCTCCTGGTTTAACCAGCAATTCCTTCACGGGCTGTTCGTCATGATATACTTCCGTCTTCCTTGGAGCATCTTTTGGATCCTCCTCACTGACAATGCTGGGGCGGTCAAGAACACTGCGCGTCTTATGGCCCGAGAGCTTCATGGCGACTCTTTCAGGCCCCTCTGACCTCACCCTATTCCGGATAGCAGTCCACCAGGAAGGTCTTTGATAGGACCGTTGATGGACCCAAATCCGTCACCCACGAGGTGATAACGGAGGATATAAAGGCTGGAGGGAAACATTTGAACTCATGATTGACAAAAAATTGATGAGACAGATCCAACCGGCCGATATGGATGGGGCATCAGGCCCCAAAAATTCTTATGTGTCTCAGGGGATGGGCCCGAAGAATGTGTAAAGTAATCGGCAATCCCGGGTAAGGGGGGGTCCATGAAGGGTGTTAAGTTTGTTGTGGACGATTCTGGAAAAAAGAAGGCGGTGCTAATTGACCTTGAACAGTGGGGAGCTCTCTGGGAGGATTTCTATGATACTCTCGTTTCCGAGTCTCGAAAAAATGAGCCCACTGTTCCTTGGAGCGAACTGAAGGCCGAAATGGAAGAGGGAGTCCGGAGAGGTGGCTGAGTTCAACGTTGAATTCGTTGCCTCAGCAGCTAAAGAGTTTCGTTCTCTTCCGGCTAACATCGAGCACAGGGTCCGATTGGCCGTTGATTGTCCCTGTGACAATCCTTTTCCAATGGGTGTTCGGAAACTCCGGGGCCACAAACGGCTCTACCGCGGTCGTGCAGGTCAATACCGGCTCGTTTACGAGGTTGATGAGCAGCGAAAATGGGTGTTGGTGACAAGGATACGTCATAGGCGAGAGGCATACCGATAGAGTAGAGGCGATAGAAACGATTGGCCCTGCTTACAGAAAAAGTCCCATGGGACTGGGGTTTTGGCTTCCGTCCCTGAGGAAGGTCAGCCAACATCCCCCACTCTCCTCTCTTCCCGGTGGGGGGAGAGGAGAGCGGGCCATTTCGAATCTCTTGGGTTAGACCTTGACCAGCATGACCTTCGTATCGTAGAAGGACACACTTCCGCCCACAGGGTCGAGCATGCAGGTGTTTCGAAGGTGAGGATCCACCCACATGGCTGCGTTTGAATGAATGCCGGTCCCCCTTCGAGGGTCTCCTTTGACGATTGTGTTATCGATCACGACATCGGCCGCAACCGATGCAGGCTTCGTAGTTGATCATCACGATCCCTGCACTCTCCCCTTTCGAACCTACGG
>Ga0078972_1003317_pt1 | contig 48675 bp, 30 predicted proteins | sample YelNatPaOPGAMG01_FD_67568 | JGI IMG/M metagenome (GOLD analysis project Ga0078972, IMG submission 67568) | Hot spring thermophilic microbial communities from Obsidian Pool, Yellowstone National Park, USA - OP-RAMG-01 (SPADES assembly) (version 2) | ecosystem: Environmental > Aquatic > Thermal... | reverse complement strand
GTGATGAACCGTATGTTGTTCGTGAATATACTTGTCACTCATGTAGTCTATTCTAGTCGAAGAAACGCCATTTGTCACCATCCCTACCCCTCTCCCACAAGGAACGGCGCTCTCACCCCCCGCTTAAAAGACGGGGGTTTTCTCGCGCCGGTTGTATAAGCAGAGAAAGAACCGGTGTAGATGTTTCAACACATCCGTCTGTGCCTGTCGATACGCACGAGAGGCACTTGCACGAGCAGATGTGCTGAAGCGTTCTCTCACCGGTTCTTCCCCTGCTTGTTGGTACAAATTCCTTACGAAGGTTTACGAACTGGACACATCTTCCGGCCCGGTGATGAGGATGAACAAGAAGCGGCGAATGGCCCAGAACACCAGCCAGTAAATCACCATCGCAATCAACGTAGACCACTCGAATGCCTGATTCGCGTGAATAGAGGGTGTGCGTACAATCGAATTGAACGGGAATAGAATGATATCCGTCAATGCATACAAAAAACCGGCAAACAGATTGAGGGGGTCAGCACCAATCAATTTCAAGATAAAACGGACCGCCAGTGTGACCTCCAGCACGGTGACAAACCACTGCAAGAACTCATTTAACTTGCCGATAGCGTAGCGGAAGGTGCGCGCCTCTTCCTGGCGCAGTTCTTCACTACTTTCGGGTACGCTCTCAACGACAGGAGGCGTTTGTGGCGGCACCGGTTTAGGCTGCAAATCTTCCATCGCCCCTTGAGGCATGATATCGGTAGGCCGAACACTCGCCGGGTCGTCTGAGTAGGGATTACGCATCCTGCTCTCTCCTCCATACTATTGCCTATTGCTCACCTGGACGCTACCGGTAAGCAACCGTTTTGCTCTCAGGAATTATACCATAATTCAACTTGACTGTGCTATGCCACTATGATGTTTGACGCAAATCAGGCCGAAAAATTCAGGTTCGTCGCTCTAATAATATTACACCCTCGGCGCGAGCAAGGACGCGGAATTGCCCGGAATTGACAAGCTGGTACAGCGTGTTAGCGGTGGCAACGCGGTCTTCAGGGAACACATCGTTGAGATCAACAATCACATATTGCACAGGATTATGCAGGCTCCTGTCAGAAGATGCATAGGTCAGCGAGGGAAAAACGGTGATATACTGTCGCTCGGTCAGATGCGGGTTAAGGTTATCGCCCGCCGAAACGGAAGCATCGGGTGGGATCATCGCCAGCAATTGCTCGATATGCTGTTCACGACTGCCGGGAAGATGATCGGGCCAGAAGCTATTAAGATCGGGCGCGATCACGATATAGTTCAGCACACACATCACAACGATCCAACCGTATACAAACCATTGTAGACGGGGCAACGCCGTCTGGCATGCGATTGGCTCCATTCGCGCACTCAAACGCTGCCACTGCATGGTACTTCTACGACGCAGCGCCTCAAAGCGTTCGGAGAGCGTATCACGTGAGCGGATAACGATGGGCGTGGCGACCAGAGAACTGGCTGAGGCTTGCAGTGAGGTTAGCATGAGCAGCGCACGTTTCTCGCCTAACAGCCAGAAAACCGGCGCGAGCAACCAGCGCATGCTCTGCCAGAAGGTTTCGTGTCCCCGCTCTATCGCGGCAAGAGCTTTCTCGCCACGCCAACTCTCCCAGATGGCGATAGCGCGCCGAATGCCGTAAATCGAGGCCAGCATCACACAGGGGATAATCGTGGCGTTATATTGATAGATGCCACTATAGAGGAGCGGATCGGTGCTGAGCAGGTTAATTGCCAGGCTGGGCAACGCGGGCAACAACCATTCGGGTGCCAGCAGGGCCAGAAATCCGCTATTGCGCAGCAGGCCCGCCAGGTAGTAGAGGCGTTGCACAGAAATGAAGGTTGAAAGCAGTACAAAGATCAACCAGGGATGCAGCAAAATATTGGACACCGCCTGCCCTGGTGTGGTTCCCAGGCCCAGGCTCTCATAACGATACCAAAAATTGTTGTGCTGCGCGCCAGGATAGAAATGTGGAATAATCACCAGGAAGGCCATCAGGCCCCACAGTACGCCGCCAACGAAGAGGAGTGTGCCCAGGCGCGGGGCTTTATAACGCCAGATTACCAGGATACCCAGCATGGCGACCGCGAAGGGCACGTCTTCTTTGGTAGAGGCGGCCAGAATGCATGCGACGATAGTCCAGCCCCAGCGTCGCTGTTCCAGCGCCAGGAAGGCGTACAGCAGGAGCGGCGTCGCCAGACTCACGGGATGAAAGTCGAACAGGTTCAGGCCCAGCAGGGACGGCATCGACAGGTAAGCCCCCGCCAGTAGCGCAGCCAGCAGTGGCCATTGAGGGATATGTTTGCGCGTCAGCAGAAAAACGGGCAGGGTGCCGAGCGCCAGCACAATGGTTTGAAAAACGAGCAACACACGTGGATCGGCATGAATGACATAGAGCAGGGCCAGCAAGAGAATAATCGGCTCAAAATGCACGGCCAGGCGCGTTGGCGGGCCATAATAGTCGATGCCCTGATTGGTGAATTGAAAGAGGCGTCCGTGCGCTGTATTCCAGATCACCTGGTCAAGATTGCCCAGATCGAACGCCGTCGCCTTGAATGTCTCGTACCGCAGCACCGTCTCGCAGCTCATAAAGACTGCATAAAACAGGGTAAACAGCACGAGCAACAGCCACGCCAGCCTGACCTGCGCCTGATAGTCAAAACGTTTCATGCTTTTTTTACACCCTTGCGTGCTTAGATCACGATAATGGACTGCCAGATGCCGATGCCGACCAGAATCATGAACGACCAGACGATGACATGCTCAGGCCATGTGCCCGTCTTGAAACGCCAGTGAGGATCGGGGGGGAAACCAAAGCGCTTCGGATTCGGCCAGAGCAGCGGCACGCCGCCGAGCGTCAGCGCGTCGGCCGCGATATGCATGATACAGCCAAATAAGACCGCAAAAAAGACCATGTGCGTGGTGCCAATAAATTGCGCCGGAAAGTCATAGCCATGCTGGCTCAGTAGAGAGATAACTACCTGCTGTAAGCCAATTGCCAGTAGCGACCCCAGCACCAGACCCAGAATGCTGTGAAACAGCGTGCGATGCCCGGCAATCTTCTGTATCTCTTTGCTGACAATGCCCAGCTTGCGCCCTATCGTGCTACGCGCATTATCCATGTCGGGCAGCAGGGAACCGAAGCCGACGGAGAAGTAGTAAATAGCCTTATTGACCAGCAGCGCCAGTGTCACGCTTTTCGCCATTGTCAGAGGCTCACCCGACAAATGCACAAAGCTATCCAGCACGACGCCCGCCGTCAAGCCAACAAAGAGGTGTGACCGGCCTTCCATGAAATCTATGTACGCTCCCATCTAAATAAACATGCTATGCTGGCATTGTAGAGGCACATAGGGGTACTGTCAAGGCACTGGAGCAACATCAATGGTAATCATTTGTGGACGCCTGGTTCCCTTCAGTATGAGCATTCATGAATTTTTTCACCCGCCACCGGCCATGACATCATCCCGTAGGGGCGTGATTTATCACGCCCTGGTTGTCTGCCTGTCGTGCCCCTCTCAGGATGTGATTCATCACGCCCTGGTTGTCTGCCTGTCGTGCCCCTCTCAGGATGTGATTCATCACGCCCTGGTTGTCTGCCTGTCGTGCCCCTCTCAGGGCGTGATAAATCACGCTCTGGTTTTCTGCCTGCCTTGCCCCTCTCAGGGCGTGATAAATCACGCCCCTACGGGATTCCCGATTTCGATATTTAAAATTCATCCATCCGCAACTAGACTTTCAATATAAAAGGAAAGGAAATGTTACTATGATCGAATTGTTGTAACAGGCATTTGAACGCGCAAAGCAGCTTCCAACCGAAGCACAAAACGCACTGGCGGCACTGATTTTAGAGGAGATTGAAGAGTGGGCATAAAGAAAGGTAACATAACTGTGTAGTACTGAATAGGGAGCCACGCCGACTATGATAAGCTATACTAAGCCAGTTTCCTCGGCCACAAATCCCTTTCCTTACTTCACTGGAATTACAACAGCTCCAATCAAAATAATTCCCTCTTCTGTTCATATTTTTGCCTTTGCACACAAAAGCCCTGCATAACACCCCGGATGTATAGCCTCTCAGCAATATTACGTGATATAGTATGGGTAATAGTATTTATACAGAAATTATCGGGCGAAAGGAACAAAGGCATGGCAAGTCAGCAGACCGCACAGGGAGAATATTTCTTTTTGCCACAGGAACACATCCTGTTCGGCACAGGCAGCATAGCTAACCTGGCCGACGAGGTAGCGCGCCTGGGCGTCAAGCGCGTCCTCATCATCACGGGTCGCTCGCTGGCAACGCAAACGGATGTTATTGCCCAGGTCGAACAGGCGCTGGGCAGTACCTATCACACCATTTTCGCGGGTATCCGGCAGCACACGCCACGCAGCGATGTCGCGCAGGCTACCGCACTCCTCTTGCAGGAACAGATTGATGGCCTCATCAGCGTTGGCGGGGGTAGCCCTATTGACGCAGCGAAGGCGGTGAGCATGCGGTTTTTGCAAGAGTATAACAGGGTTTTGCCGCACATTGCCATTCCCACTACACTGTCGGCGGCGGAATTTTCGCACCTCGTCGGCGTCACCGACGAACAGGCGAATATAAAAGCTGGTTTCGCGCATACGCTGGTCACGCCGCGCAGCGTCATCCTCGACGCAAGCTTAACCTTGCCGACTCCTATGCAACTCTGGCTCTCCAGCGGCATCCGTGCGCTCGATCATGCCGTCGAGACGCTCTACGCGCCGGGATTGCACCCCATTAACGATACCCTGGCGCTGGAGGCCATTCGCAAACTCTTCACCTACCTGCCGCGCTGCCAGTCTCGCCCGGATGACCTTGCCACGCGCACCGAGCTACAAATAGCTGCCTGGATGAGCTTCTTTGGCGAGGTCAACACGCCGCTGGGGTTAAGCCATAATCTGGGACGGCGCATCGGGGCCAGCTACAACGTGCCTCACGGCATCACCTCTTGTATCACACTGGCACCGGTCATGCGCGCCTTCAGCAGCATCCATACCCACGCACTGGCCCAGATTGCCCAGGCGCTCCACCTGGTTGACGAGGGCGATTATTCGCAAAGCGCAGCACTCAAGGCCGCCGATGCCGTTAGCGAACTGGTACGCCACCTCGGCTTGCCGCAACGCTTGCGCGATGTCAACGTTCCCGAAAGCGATCTGCATGTCATCGCCACCAGCACGCCCAGCCGCGAGCTAAACGCCGCTCAGGTCGAAGAATTGTTACAGGCAATATGGTAGGGGCGTGATGAATCACGCCCTCTTCATCACGCCCTGAGCACGGGGCGGGGGCACGCAGGGCGTGATGAATCACGCCCCTACGAGAGCGCCCAGGTCGATGGGAAACATTCTTCATCTCTCCCTGCGCACGGCGCGGGGGCACGCAGGGCGTGATGAATCACGCCCCTACGAGAGCGCCCAGGTCGATGGGAAACATTCTTCATCTCTCCCTGCGCACGGCGCGGGGGGCACGCAGGGCGTGATGAATCACGCCCCTACGAGAGCGCCCAGGTCGATGGGGAACATTCTTCATCTCTCCCTCTTCATCTCTCCCTGCGCACGACGCGTGATGAAGGGGGCACGCAGGGCGTGATGAAGGGGGCGTGATGAATCACGCCCCTACGAATCTGATACATTGACGGTTTCATTTGAAAAATTTCATCATCATGTCCCTACGATTGTTTGCCCGGCTCGTTGACCGAGAATGATCCCTGGCAACACGCCCAGCGCGCCCAGCCCTTCGATAGCCAGGCCGGGGAGATGTTCCCCGATGGGGCGCAGGTGCGGAATCATGTCGGCACTCACGTCCAGGTCAACGGCCCACTGGAAGAGTGGCTCCTGTCCGACCAGTTCTGGGAGCCAGCGTTGTGTGCCTTCGATGAGCCGTTGAAAGTAGGTACGGTCATGACGTGTCATCCCGGCCTTGCCGTAGCGTCCCCCGCTGACATTGAGGCGTCCGTTTCCTGGTCGATAGTCAGCATAGGTATAGGGGAACGCATCCCAGAATAATGGGAAATCGTCCGGCAAGTCCACCGCAAACGAAAGCGCGTAAATGCGCGCGTTGGGCCGGGTGGTTGGCCCAACAGACTGAATGAGTCCACGTGTCTTAATCGTCGTTCCCTGCGAAAGCACAAGCTGCCAGTAATGGCTTCCCTCGCGGCTAATCTCCTGCACCTCACTCACCTGAGCCTGGCCCAGTAGACGCACGCCTGCCGCGCGCGCCTGTCGGGCCAGGTGTGCCAGCAGTGTGAGCGGGTTGATGCGTCCCTCGTCGGGCAACCACATCGCCATTACTACCGAGGAGGTATTGAGCCGCCCCTGTGTATACTGCGCCACCTGCGAGCGTGTCCACAGTTCGGCACGCAGGCCAAGCTCCTCGCGCGCCTGCACCTCGCGGATAAGCCGGTAGGCTGCGCTACTGCTCTCTGCCAGGCTGAGCGCGCCGGTCAGCCTGGCAGAGAGCAGGCTATCAGGCGGCTGCGCCTCTTTCACCAGTGTGAGCAACATCTGTGTGGTCGCGGGCCAGAAGGCCGCCGCCTCGCTATCAAGGTCGAGGTCTACCAGGCTCATATTGATGCCCGCACTGAGAATACCGGCGTTGCGCCCGGTCGCTCCGTAGCCCATCATCGCCTCGCGCTCTAGCAGCAGCACCTCAGCGCCGGCCTGCCGTGCGCTTAACGCCGCGCTCAAACCGGTCACGCCACCGCCGATGACCACAACGTCAGTAGCAGTGACCGGCTGTTCTACGAAAGCCGGTAGCGATAGCTCGGCAATGGTCGCAGGAGTCAGATCATCCCACCAGGGCACCAGGGGATGAGAGGGAAGAGGGTGGTCGTTTCGCACCACATCGCTGCCCGCGTTCTGAGCATCGTCGGAGTACGGAACACATGTACAGCCATCTTCGTCACTTGCTGGAGGGGTTGAACGAGCATGTCGTGAACGAGAATCATGTGTCGTTTGGGTTTGAAATCGCATAAAACTCCTTGAGTAAGACGCCTCTATAAAAATGATATAGTTGAGTAAGGCGGCTTGTCAAGGGAACAAAGAGCAAAGGGTATCGGCCAGAAGTTTGCCTTGTATGCTTGCAGTCGCCCTGTATAATATGAGATGACCCCGTTCATGCGGAGCCAGATCGGATCGGTACTAGAGCTAATGCAGAGAAAACAATAGAGAGCAGAATGATAGAGTCACCGACGCAAACACCACCAGAGCCGCGACGGAGACGGCGCTTCCCCCGCCTGTCTGGACGCACAAAGACGATTATCGCCCTTGTCGTTATCGCTCTGGCTGTAGTCGCCGCCTTCTTCGCGCCGCCCGAAGGCGATTCCAATAATATTACAGGCGACCCACCGCCCGGTACACCGACCGTGACAATTACCAACCCTGTCGGTAGCATGAGCGTACACCACACTTTTACCGTGCAGGGGGTGCAGTTTGCTGTCACTCAGGTGCAAGAGGCACAGAAGTTTTCGGATGATCGGCAGCGCGGAGGCAACTATGTCGTGCGCGTCTGGCTCACAGCGCACAATCCCCAGCAACAGGTCGCGGGCGTCAAGTATGAGTCACTGGTGCGGCTTCAGCTTGCCGATGGCACGCAGGTGGCCCCTAAATACATCTCCCTCGCCCCCTCGTTCCTGCCCGGCAGCTCCCAGCAAGGCTATTTTGACTTTCCGGTGCCAACTACTGAGCCATTGACAGCCCTATCGCTTCATTTTGGTACTCAGATCATCAATTTCTCATCCTAAAATTGATTGGTGCCAGAACGTACATCAAGTGTATGCACTTGATGTACGTTCTGGCACCAATCAATGTATTTTATTCCTCTTCAGGCACTACCACATGTTCGATGCGATGTTGCACGTCGGCGAGGGCTTCGAGATAGGCCGACATACCGGCAGTCCCCTGCTCATTCTGTCCGGTGCGTTCGCGCAAATCCTGCAAGAGCGCATCAAGCATCAGGTAATATTCGACCAGCACGCGCTCGCCCGCTGTGACGTGATCGACGCATTGCTCAAAAAGTCGTTGGGCCTCTTCATAGCCACGCAAGCGCTCCTGCGCTACACTCAATTGTTCTTGCAAATGCTGCACTTTATCTTGCCAGGAGTTCATCCTGCGCCTGGGTCGCGTGGTGCCAGACTGTTCTTCGCTCAAGGCCATCTGCATTGCCAGCGCAGCTTCGCCGACCGCCAGTTCGCTTTCGCGCAAACGCCGCGCCAGCCACGCTCGCACAGCATGAACGCGCACGAGGATGCTGGCACCTTCCGGCAGGCGCAGATTCTCGTCGGCCAGCAGTTCGTCGCTGCCCACCTGCTTCGTTTCACCTTCCTCACCGTCATCCTCATCCGAAGGCATTCTTTCGTCCTCATCGTCCCAGGACATCGCGCTTGCTCCCCTATAGCCCTTCTCTGCACGTCATATAGTTAAATACATTAAAGGTCTATATAATGTGATCTTATTTTTCTTCCTTATTTTTTAAAATATACCTTGCTATTTTTGTTTTGTGATTACTAAAGTTAAATTCATCAGTTTCCATCACAGATTTTAAACTATCGCGTTTTTCCTGCCAGTCTGATTGCGTGTATCCAAATACTATCACATCCCAGAGTGCGCCTGCAATATAAGCGTGTCGGCGAAGACGTGCTTGAGGAATCAAGCCACCTGCCTTAAAAATTCTTAATACAGGTTTATTAAACTCAAGCACTTCTATATGAACTTTATAAGTGCCATGTTGGAATATATAGTCTACGTACAGAATCATGGCCTCAAGCACAAAGTCCAGACGATACCTCTGAGGCTTCGAGTAAAAGATGGCAATCCCCACCCCCTCATATCCATCTAATTCGACATGGGAGATAAATCCTATCGCTTCTTCCTCACCTTTTGGATAAATCAATAAGGATAAGCTGGCGGATGAGGAAGAGATAACTTGACTTGTTTGACCCATCTGTGGCAAAAACATACTTTCCCGATAAAGCTTCTCAAGCTCATGGTGATCGGATGTTACTTCTACCCTGACAAGACTACCATATAAAACCTCTTTATTCATATCTCTCAGTTCCCTCACATCTTATAAGGATACTTATTATAAAGAAGCCAATAATCCTGCCGTTTCATTATGAGTTCTTGATGAGTGCCACTTTCACGAACGGTACCATCGACAAGGACCAGAATATTTGCACCTTCAGGTATGGAATCGTAACGATGAGTGGTAAAAATAATAATCTTGGAAGATGCCTGCTGAGTAAAAATCTCAAAAATGCTCCTCTCTCCTTCGGGATCAAGGCTGGCAACAGGTTCATCCAGAATAATAATAGGAGAGTCATGGTAAATGAGACGTGCCAATGCTAAACGCTGCCATTGACCGCCCGAAAGATCAACTTGCCCTCCAAAGCCAGCCCCGACCAGAGTATCCAATCCCTCGGGCAGATTCTGGACAACTGTCCGTAATCCAACAACCTCCAGAACCTTATAGAGGGATTCATCTTCAGCAGGATCAGAAGTTGTACTTAAAGTAATATTTTGTCTGACAGTGAGATACAAATGAGATGGCTCCTGAAAAAGGGCGGTTATATTTGGCTTCTTACCAGTGCCAGAAGCCCTCTCTATTTTATTAAGTGAGATTATGCCAGACGTAGGACTAATAAGATTGGTTAATAGTTTTACAAGTGTACTCTTGCCTGACCCATTTGGCCCAACAATAGCAGTGATACCTGTTCTAAAATTGTAGGAAACAAGATGTAGTGCATCCCTTGAAGTATGTGGATACCTAAAAGTGACGTTTTCCAGGCTTATTCCAACTTCTTCCATAGGTGTATCTACCGATATACCTATTTCGCTAGATACAGAAGTTACCCGTGAGAGCTGTTCTGTTTGCTCGAATGGCCGTTCCAAGAAAGTAAAAACCTGTTCTATATAGGCAATACACTCAGTAAGGGATCCCAATGATGTAGCAAGGGCAGATGCCCCTAGTAAACTAAAGTATAGCGCAGGGAATAAAATACCAGCTTGTGCCAGTGTAAGTGTGCCAATATGGACTAGCCATAGTATTCCGGCTACTGCCAATGTAATAAAGATAGCTATGAGTACTCCTGTACCAGAGCGTAAAATCAAAAATCGTATCAGTAATTTTTGCAAATTACTGATATATCTTTGGCTGATTATCTGATACTCATCCTTCAAAATAGATGAACTGTATATTCTGAGATCACGCTGCCAGGTAGAGTCAATGCTCTTTTGAGAAAGATATTGCATTCTGAAGAGGTCTGGAGAAGCACTGGTTTGAAACTCAACAGTCCTGTTACGAAAACGAACCTCAACGGCTATTAATAAGCACACTGAGATGAGCAAGACAACTAATAAGCGGGAAATAATAAATAAAGCGGAAACGATAGAGATAAAAGAAATTATATTTGTAATACTATTTAAGAATGCATCTACAAGTTGTGATGGGCGATATGATGCTTGTCCTATTACTAAACTATAATCTGCCTGGAAACGATTATCTTCAAATAAAGAATAAGGTATTTTTGTCATTTTTTCTATAATACATGTTTGAATATATTGCGATGATTTTGTCTGTAAAATTCCTTTATAAGTATCATTTATTATATTTAAGATATTTTGGGCTATCAACAGCACTAAAATAGTGCCAGTAATTAAAAATATTTCCATGACGAACCCGTTTGTTTGATATTCTTTTTGAGATAAAAAAGCAAAAAGACTCCATATTATTAGTAACAGAATCGGATAAAATGTCGCTTGCAATATTCCTGTGATTAAGGTGATCACAAATATTCTTTTATTGACTTGAAATAAAATAATGAAAGTTTTATGAAAAACTTGTGACTTAAAATTGTGTTCCTTTAGCACTTTATTTTCTTTCCAACTATCTTCTTAGCTGCAAATCAAGCGAGAAACGTGGCTCATATTTCTTACACCACGCCTCATATTCCTCTCTCAACGATCCCATAACAACAACATCACACCGCTGACCAGCAATTACTTGATGCTGCCGGTAAACTCCCTCCTTTTGAAATCCCGCTGCCTTATACAGATCAAGATAAGGCTCTGCAATTTCAGGCATTTGAGCATATATTTTTTGTAGTGGATAGCTCCAAAAGAGTCGATACATATACATCAGCAGAGGTATACGGGCCTGCCGTGGTTCAGAGAAAACGCCGACAATGCGCGCATTGAGACTCTGGACATCAACAGAAGTTGTTAAAATAAAGCCTCCAAATATTCCCTGATACTTATACGTACACTGCCATGCCCAAAGTTGCATGCCTATATTTTCTACGAAATTTCTGAAATTTATTTCTGAGGGTCCTAAACCTTCGATCAAAAAGTCGTTACCTTGCAAAAGTAATGCATGACAATTTAAAATGTCTGCCTGAGACATTGGTTCCAATGAGTAGCCATCCACTACCTGAGGTATACGTGGGATGCGCATAAAACTCCTCAGCCTATGCTAACAGGGTTCATTAAGAGATCGGCCATTGTAGCAACAAGTGGGAATCCTAATTCATACTCAAGCCAGAGCCATTGACCATTAGGATTTAGCTCCAGGAACATAAAATTCTCATCTCGAGTAAGCACCATATCCAGAGAAGCAAATTGAATATCAAAGTCCCTCATCAATCTACGAATTATACTGTACCCTAGAACCTGGACAGGCCAATAAGATAGAATGAAGCAGCGAGACAGCTTCGGAGAGGAGAAAAAGATGGCCTCACCCAGAAAGCACCACAGTGCGGAAATCAAAGCCAAAGTGGCCCTGGAGGCAATAAAAGGTGTGAAAACGACGAACGAGATTGCTTCAGAGTATGGAGTGCATCCGACGCAAATATCCCAGTGGAAGAAACAGGTACTCGACGAACTACCAGAGATTTTCACTTCCAAGCGAGGTGAGCGGAACAAGAGTGAAGAAGAACTCACGGCGACACTCTACCAGGAAATCGGTCAACTCAAGATGCAGTTAGACTGGCTCAAAAAAAATCAGGTCGGCTCCCTTGAGCAAAAGCGTCGCCTGATCGAGCCAGACCACGCTGATCTGAGCATTGCCACCCAATGTCAGCTGCTGAATCTCGCTCGTTCAAGTTATTCTTACCATCCAGTAGGGGAAACGGAGGACAATCTCCACTTGATGCGCTTGTTAGATGAGCAGTATACACGAACGCCATTTTACGGCATTCGGAAGATGACGGCCTGGTTGCAGACGCAAGGATACGCAGTGAATCATAAACGAGTCGCTCGTCTGATGAGAACGATGGGGCTGGAAACGATCTATTCGAAACCACGAATGACGATGCCTGGCGACAATGAGCGCATCTATCCCTATCTGTTGCGCAATCTCACGATTGATCGTCCGAATTACGTTTGGAGTACGGATATTACATATATTCGCACAGCGAAAGGGTTTGTCTATCTTATCGCAGTTCTGGATTGGTTCAGTCGCTACGTCTTGTCTTGGGAACTTTCGGTGACGTTAGACGTGACGTTTTGTCTTGAAGCGTTAGAACAGGCGTTGCGTCTTGGTCATCCAGAGATTTTTAATACTGACCAGGGGGTACAATTTACCAGTGCGGAATTTACGCAGCGACTCGAAGCAGAACAGATACGCATCAGTCATGATGGAAGAGGGAGAGCCTTAGATAACATTTTTGTTGAAAGGCTCTGGAGAAGTGTCAAATACGAGGAGGTGTATCTCAAGGAATATGATACGGTTCCAACAGCGAGGAGAAATTTGCAACAATACTTTGCATTTTATAATAATGAGCGGCTTCATCAGGCTCTAGACTATCGAACACCTGCTGCCGTCCATTATGCTCAGTGATCTGAGTCTGTCTTTCTCGCTGAGCTCTCTCTTCATGTTGGTCATTTTTTGTCTTGACATCGGGGTACACCATAGTGCGCTGGCCACAGACTTGCATGCGCAAGTGAAGCACTTGGAAGATCATTTATCCAAAAGCAGTCAGAAGAGCTATCTGCCCCTCTTCTCGGATCGATTCCGCCGACAACCCACGGGTTGCGCAACGAGTTGTATCTGGGCAGCAATTTAGTTTGAGAGCGTTCTTTGCTCCTCTCTCATTTACATAATACTACATAAGCATTTGCGATCCCTTGACCGCAAAAAATTGAAGCATTGAACGAGCCTGTGAAGACACCGGAGCCACAAAAGTGCATCTCGTTGCGCAACCCGTGGGCATATGAGAGATTAAATCTTGCTATTTCTTTGCGCCCTGTGTACTCTGTGCGTGCAGCGCCCGCAACACGCGCTCAGGCGTCAATGGCAAATAGTGTATGCGCACGCGCAGCGCGTCATGCACTGCATTAGCCAGGGCCGCCGTGACGCCGCACAGCGCCACCTCGGCAGCGCTTTTGGCTCCAAAGGGGCCAGCGGGATCATCGCTCTCTACCAGGTAGGTGTGCAACTCTGGCATCTCGGCCATATTTAACATGTGATACAGGCCCAGGTCCGTTACTAGCGGCACACCCTTCTGGTTATACAACAGTTCTTCGCTCAGACCCATGCCGAGTGCCTGCATCACACCACCCTGAATGTACGCCTCGCAAGCCAGTGGATTGATGATGCGCCCCGTATCAACGGCGGATACGACCTGGATCACACGCACGGCCCCCGTCTCGACATCGACCTCAACCTCTACGCCATGCGCGGCAAATGAGGTCGGCAACTGCTGTTGCTCCCAGGATGCGCTGGTGATAATGTGGCGATGCTCCACCGTCAGCGCGTAACCGGCGATGTCGGCGAGCGTCAGACTCTGTCCGCCGGGTGCCGTGACAACACCGGCGCGCAGTTTGAGCACCTCTGGCGGCACACTCAACATACGCCCGGCAACGGCCAGCACCTGGCGGCGCAGTTGCTCGGCGGCACGTTTCACCGCGCCACCACCGGTATAAAAGTGCGCGTTGACGCTGCTGCCGACAGAAGTTGGTACAAGATAGGTTTCGCGGTAGTGCAGGTGCATCTGCTCTATCGGCAAGCCCACGCCCTCAGCGGCAATCTGCGCCAGCAGGGTCGAGGAGTTACCATCGCCTGTCACCGGTGCCAGCAGGTCGCATGAGCCATCCTCGTTCAGCTTCATAATTACTCCGCTGGTGCTAATCTCCGTATCATGGTGCAGTGCCAGCGCGATACCCACGCCCTTGCGATAGCGTCCATTGCCGTTGCGCCCACGCCGCTGACGCCATTGCAGCTTCTCTTCGACCAGGTGCAGGCATTGCGGCAAGGCGTTGCTTTCGATGCGTTCCGGTGCCTCACCCTGTCTGCCGGTGAGTAGCAAGGGCGCATCGGCACCAACCCAGTTGCGGCGGCGCACCTCTAGCGCGTCCATGCCCAACTGTTGAGCAATCTCATCCATCTGGCATTCCAGTGCGAACGATGTCTCTGGCATGCCATAGCCACGAAACGCCCCCGATGGCGGCGTATTGGTGTAGATCACATCCGCCACGAAACGCTGATTGGGGCAGGTATATAGCGAGAGCGCCTGGGCCGCGAAATTGCCGCGTACCGTCAACGGATGTGAGCCATATGCACCTGTATTCACCAGTACATTCATCTGTTGGGCCACCAGCGTACCATCGCGCCTGACTCCAGACTTGACCCGAATCACTTGCGCCTGGCGCACACGGCTGCGTAGTTCTTCTTCGCGCGTCAACGAGAGCAGCACCGGACGGGCGGTGAGGACGGTGAGCAGCGCGCAGAGGTCTTCAAGTACGATCTCTTGCTTGAGGCCAAAATCGCCACCCACATTGGGCTGTAGCACACGAATACGCTGCGCTGGTAGCCCCAGCAGCATCGACAGCACGCGGCGAATATAATGTGGGATCTGCGTACTCGTGCGAATGACCAGGTAGCCATCCTCGTCGAACCAGCTCATCGTCGTATGTGGCTCAAGCGGCGCGGGCGTCGTCTGGGGCACCACATATTCGCTCTCTACGATCAGATCGGCCCCGGCGAAGGCGCGCTCAAGATCGCCGCTTTCCAACCAGACACGCGCCGCCAGATTATGCGCGCTATCTGCTATGCCATACGACTCCGCCTCTGGATGCACTGGCAACACATTTGGCTCGATGGCATGGCGCACATCCAGCAAGGGCGGACGCTGTTCATACTCTACGCGGATCAGCTTGAGGGCCTGTTCCGCCAGTTCCGGCGTCTCCGCCGCCACCACCGCGACGCGATCACCGACATAGCGCATCAAATAATCCAGGCAATAGTGGTCGTGTGGCCCCTCGTCGTCTGGCAAACGCTCCACACTGGAATAGGCTACACGCGGCACATCCTTATAAGTCAACACTGCATACACACCCGGCAACGACTTCGCGTCTGTGACATCGATTGAGCGCAGCATGGCGTGCGCATAGGGACTGGTTAAGATGCGCGCATAAAGCAGTCCTTTGGGTGGCTGGTCGGCGGCAAAGGCCGGTTTGCCTGTCGCCAGCTTGATCGCGTCAATCGCGGGTACTGCTTTGCCGATTACCTGCAATGGCTCCTCGCCCAACGGCCCGCTCGCGCTACGCCCATCACCCGGCGTTTGATCGGCTCTGCTCTCCACCACCCGCATTTTGCCGGTAGTGCTGCTCATGCCCTGTATAGCGATAGTGCGCAGATGCCCTGTCTCTGTCACATTGACCGTGCTTGTGTCGGCACGCCCCTCGCGCTCTACAGGGGGCACCATCTCGCCGCGTAGCAATGCTGCCGCACGCATCACCGCCTGCACTGGCTTGACATAGCCCGAACAGCGGCAGAGGTGGCCGGAAAGCGCCGCGCGTACCTCCGCCTCGGTCGGCTTCGGATTGCTACGCAGCAAGGCGAAGGCCGACAGCAGCATTCCCGGTATACAGAAGCCACACTGCACGGCCCCTACCTCAATAAAAGCCTGTTGCAAAATATGTAACTGCCGTCCACTGCGCAGGCTCTCTACCGTCATCAACGTACAGCCACCGACCTGACCGGCCAGCATCGTGCAGCTTGGACGCGGTATCCCATCGACCAGCACGGTACATGCGCCGCACTCGCCCGTCTCACAGCCATGCTTCACGCTCTCATATCCCTCACGACGCAGCATACTTAACAAGGATTCGCCGGGGGCAACATCCAGACTTGCCACTACACCGTTGATACGCACTTCCAGTTCCATTGCTACAGGTTCCTTCCTGCTTGCCCCTGCTGCTTGAGGGCGCTTTGTTGACCACTATCAGAAGAAGAGGTCATCACCATACGCCAGCGTGCGCCGTTCACCGCCTCTTCCAGCGCGCGATAGGCCATATTCATGCCACAGACGCGCCGATAACCACTGCTCACCAGGGAGTCAGCCGGTGGGCGAAACTCGTTCATAGCGGCTTTCAAGGCCGCCATGATCTGTTGCTCCACCGACTGCGCAGCAGGTGCCACCGACTGACCCTCCAGTGCTTTCTCCAGGCTCGTCAGCCTCTGCGGTGCCATGTTGATGCCGCCGAAGGCCAGACGTACTTTGCGATAAGTGCCATCCTCAATCTCGACAAAGGCCGCCACATTCAGCAGAGCCACATCGCCTGCGGTCCTCGCCACACGCATAAAGGACGCTCCGTTGGCGGCGACCGGTCGTGGCAGATGCACTTCGATGATTAACTCACTTGGCCTGCGCTCCTCGCTCACTTCCTGACAGGGCACACGCCGCTCCTGCTTGCCGCGATAGACCACACCGGCCAGTGGCAGACCAGGACGCTCCGCCGTACCGCCGCCCAGATTGACCTGCGTGCGCGAACCAGAACGTAGCACCGCCTCAGCGTCCAGCGCCGTCAGCGCCGTCAGCAGATCGGCCCGCGCCGCCAGCCCTGCGCCCAGCGTGCCGCCCAGCGTCGCGCTGTTGCGCACGAGATGCGAGGATGAAGAGGCATAGGCTGCCTTCGCCACAATACCGGAAGCATATTCCTTCAATAACGGGGCCTCAGCCATCTGCCGCAGCGTCGTCATCGCACCAATATGAAGACCACGCGCATCTTCCGAGAGATACGCCAATCCCAGGTCGCGCAGATCAACGACCGCTTGAATACTCTCATCCTCTAAGGAAAGCAGGTATGTCCCACCGGCCAGGGGGACTGTTTTGACATCCAGGCGCGCCAGCAAGAAGAGCGCGTCATCCAGGTTTTCAGCCCAGTGATATTCAACAAGATTGAGTAGCATCAACGTTTACCTTATGTTTTTAGCTCTGCAAGGGTAAAAGAGTGAATGTCTCTACATCTACCAATCCCTGATCCGTCAGTTTCAGCGACGGGATCACAGACAGGGAGAGGAAGCTAAGTGTCATGCCTGGATGCTCCAGGCCACAACCCAATTGGTGCGCCTCCTCATCCAGCGCACGTAACTGCTCGACCAGTTGCGTGGCTGGCAGCGGCGAAACCAGCCCCGCCAGGGGCAATGGCACGCGCGCGCGCACCTGACCGTCTACCACACATACAAAGCCACCGCCCATCTCCTGTAAGGCCTGGGCCGCCATCACAATATCATCATCATCGGCCCCGGCGATCACCAGATTATGCGCGTCATGCGCTACGCTCGAACCAATCGCGCCTTTTTTGAGACCAAAGCCTTTGACCAGGCCCAGTCCGATCCGTCCACTGGCATGGTGGCGCTCTATTACCGCCAGCTTGAGCAGGTCGCGCTCCGGGTCGGCAACAATCTCCCCGCCGCGTAGCGGTGCCTCCTCATTCAGCCGCTGTGTCGTGATCTGCCCCGGTTCGATGCCGATCACTGCTACCGACCCCGGTTGGCCCTCTATGCGCAACTGCGCCGCGCTGAGCGGCGCAATATGCACGGTATCACGCACACTGACACTGCCGTCAAACTCGCGTGACGGCATCTCGGCCAGCAAGGTGCCATTGTGTGCCACCAGTCGTCCATCCTTATAAACCGATTCAACGACGAAAGTGGGCAGATCATCCAGCACAAGCATATCGGCCACGCATCCCGGCGCGATCATGCCGCGCTCATATAGCCGAAAATATTGCGCAGTATTATAGGAAGCCAGCCGGATGGCCTCGACCGCATCCAATCCAAGCTCAATCGCGCGCCTCACCATCGAATCGATATGCCCACGTGTGGTCAGGTCTTGCGGGTCGCGGTCATCGGTTACGAAAAAGACGCGCGGCGGATGTAGCTCCTGCACCAACGGCAGCAGTGCCTCCAGGTTGCGCGCCGCCGACCCCTCACGGATCATCAGCCACATGCCCAGGCGCACGCGCTCACGTGCCTCCTCCAGCGTAGTACATTCATGATCTGACATCACACCGGCGGCGGCATAGGCGCACAGGTCGCGTCCGCGCAGCCCCGGCGCGTGCCCATCGACTACCAGCCCGTGTTGACAGGTAGCCGCAATCTTAGCCAGTACCTGCTCGTCCGCGCTTAGCACGCCGGGCATGTTCATCATCTCGGCCAGGCCCAATACACGCTCATCAGCCAGCAACGGCAGCAGGTCCTGCGCGGTCAACACGCGATAGGGACTTTCATACGATGAGGCAGGCACACAAGATGAAAGCATGACATAGGCCGACAGCGGCAGATCGCGTGCCGACTCCAGCACATAGCGAATGCCTTCAATCCCCATCACATTAGCGAACTCGTGCGGATCAAGCATGACCGTTGTGACGCCGCGCGGCACGACCAGGCGGGCAAACTCAGAAAGTACGAGCATGGTGCTTTCAATATGCATATGCCCATCAATTAAACCGGGCGCGAGCCAGCGGCCCTGCAAGTCGCGTTCCTCTCGACCGCGATAGCCACGCGCGGCACTACTGCCCGACGGGCAAACGCCGACGATGACACCATCGACCACAGCCACGTCCGCTAAATAGGTTTCCCCACTGCACACATTCACCAGCATGCCGCTTCTCAAAACCAGGTCTGCCGCAAGTTCTCCCCGCGCGACCTGAATACGACGCCGAAGTTGCTCCATTGACAACCCCTCCGCTTCATTATGTGATGCTGTAGATTATATAGTATTGAGGTACATACTAACAGATTTTGGCACAAGCGTCGAGGTTTTTCCTAAACGTCATGAAAACGTTCCGCGAACGCCATAGCATAACAAGGTATTTTCCGCCTCATAGCCTGAATAGGCACCATACATGACCGCTGACCAGCATACTCTACACAACCTCAAGCCGTGCCAATCGTATTCTTTCTATGGCAGGACTATGGTATAATAAAGCAAATGTTTATCGCTTGCCTGAGATACAATAGATGAACAGCGAATAGCCGCGTTAAATCTACTAACCAGCCAGTACCGATGCCACGTAGGAGATGATTATTATATGCAATTGCTTGGGAAGCTTCTGGGTGATCCCAATAAACGTGATTTAAAGGCCCTTCAGCCTCTTGTCGATAAAATTAATGCTCTTGAACCGACCATGCAGAAACTCAGCGACCAGGAACTGGCCGCTAAAACGGCGGAATTTCGCTCGCAGCTCTTCCTCTATCTTAAAGGCGGCATGGTGCTGGAAGATGAACTCGTTTCTCTGTTCCGTGAAGCTCTCTCTACCGTCGATGGCTATGCCGAACAGTGTTCTGATGCCGACCTGCACACAGCTGTCAATCCCTATCGCCTGACCATCGAACGGCGCGACAACCCCGAACACGATCTGCTCGACAATCTGAATCACACGCTTTCAGAGTGTTTTGAGCAATCCTATGAAAAGCTCTGCCCTAAACTGAACCGTCTCAAGGTTGAGCGCGCCATGCAACTGGCCCAGGCCGAGCAGTCCTGGTATGTTGCAGCCGATGAGGGCGAGCAGACCGTTCTCAAGGCGCTGGCCCAGGCTGAGCCGGTCATTGATCAGATCGATGCCGAGATACGGAGCGAGGCTTTCACCACTGCGTGGCAACGCCTCGAACGTCACCATGATGGTCCCCTCACCGGCATCGAGAGCGCACAGGATTTCGAGCAATTGCTCAGCGATACTCTGCGTAACTTGCAGCCCGAAGTGGTCGCGCTCAAGGCCGATGCGATGGATCAGCTTATTCCGGCGATGGTTAAACGCTACAGAAATGGCAAGACGCTGGACGATCTGCTGCCCGAAGCCTTTGCAGTGGTGCGCGAGGCCGGACGGCGCACGATCAAGATGCGCCACTTCGATGTACAGCTTCTGGGCGGCATCGTGCTACATCAGGGCAAGATCGCCGAGATGCGCACCGGCGAAGGTAAAACGCTGGTTGCCACGCTGCCCAGCTACCTCAACGCGCTGACCGGCAAGGGTGTCCATGTCGTAACCGTCAACGACTACCTGGCGCGCCGTGATGCCGAGTGGATGGGCCAGATTTATAAGTTCCTGGGCCTGACCGTCGGCATCATCGTCAACGCCGTAGAGCCGCAATCAGCCGCGCGCCGCGCTGCCTACCAGGCCGATATCACCTATGGCACCAATAACGAGTTCGGCTTCGACTACCTGCGCGACAACATGGTCACGTCGCTCGACCAGATGGTACAGCGCAACCTCAACTATGCCATTATCGACGAGGTGGACAACATTTTGATTGACGAGGCGCGCACACCACTGATTATCTCCGGTCAGGGCCAGGAATCGACCGACATGTATGTCAAGTTCGCACGCTGGGCCAGAACGCTCAAGCCGGAAACCGACTATACCGTCGATGAGAAACTGCGCACCGTTATGTTGACCGAGAGCGGCATCGAAAAGATCGAACGCCTGGCTGGTGTGCAGAACATCTATGATGAGGCCAACATCGACCTGACGCGCTACATGGAGAACGCCATCAAGGCCGAGGTTCTTTTCAAGCGCGACAAGGACTATATTGTCAAAGATGGCGAGGTTATTATCGTCGATGAGTTCACAGGCCGTCAGATGATTGGTCGGCGCTATAGCGAAGGTCTGCACCAGGCCATCGAGGCCAAAGAGGGCGTCAAGGTACAGCGCGAGAACCACACGCTGGCCACCGTCACCTTCCAGAACTACTTCCGCCTCTATAAGAAGCTGGCCGGTATGACCGGTACCGCGCTGACCGAGGCCGAAGAACTGCATAAGATCTATAAGCTGGATGTAGTGGTCATTCCAACCCACAAAGAGATGATTCGGCAAGACCTGCCCGACCTGATCTACCGCACACAAAAGGCTAAATTCAAGGCCGTTGTCGAGGAGATCAAGGCACGCCACGCCAAAGGCCAGCCTGTGCTGGTCGGCACCACCTCAGTTGAAATCTCGGAGTACCTCTCCAGCCTGCTGGAACGCGAGGGCATTCCACATAACGTACTGAACGCCAAGCACCACGAACGCGAGGCGCATATCGTAGCACAGGCCGGTCGCAGCGGGGCCGTCACCATCGCCACCAATATGGCCGGACGCGGCACCGACATTCTGCTCGGTGGCAACCCCACCGAATACTTCGCCCAGGTGCTGCGCAAACACGCCGAACAGGTCGATTATATCCGTGAGATGCCCGCACGCAACGAGGATGAACGCGAGGAGAAGGAAGAGGCCATCCGCGAGTATCTCGCCAACATGACCGAAGAAGAGAAAGAAAAAATCTTCCGCCAGGTTGAGCGCGACTGCGAGAAAGACCACGAGCTGGTAGTCAAACTCGGCGGCCTGCACATTATCGGCACCGAGCGCCACGAGTCGCGCCGCATCGATAACCAGTTACGTGGTCGCGCCGGACGCCAGGGCGATCCCGGCTCTTCGCGCTTCTACCTCTCGCTAGAAGACGAGTTGATGCGCCGCTTCGCTGCCGACCGCGTATCCGCGCTGATGGAACGCTTTGGCATGGACGACGATACCCCACTCGAAAGTTCGATGGTTTCCAAACTGATTGAGAGCGCGCAGGCCAAAGTTGAGGGTTACAACTTCGACATCCGTAAGAATGTGGTCGAGTACGATGATGTCATCGCCAAACAGCGCGAGGTGATCTACGCCGACCGCCGTGCCGTGCTGGAGCGCGCCGACCTGCACGAGCGTGTACTGAGTATGATCCGTGCTGAGGTGGCGAAGATCGTCGATAGTAATATCCCCGGCCCGGTGGTCAGCGAAGAAGAGCAATTGCAGAACGTCTTCAATATGATCGAGGTCTGGGTGCCTATCCCGGATGACCTGATCCCGGAGAACGTTCACGCGGTACGTCGAGAGCAACTCAAGCAGCAACTGACCGATCTGGTGATCAACCATTACGAGATGCGCGCGCGTCAGATCGAGGAGCAGCAAGCGCCTCTCAAAGCCGAAAATCCCGACATGGTGGTGTTCACTATCCGCGACCTGGAGCGCTCCTATACCTTGCAGATTATCGACCGCTTGTGGATGGATCACATCGATGCGCTGGATGTCATGCGCGCCGGTATCGGCTTCCGCGCCATCGGTCAGCGTGACCCGCTGGTGGAGTTCAAGAACGAAGCCTACATCATGTTCGAGAATCTCAAAGACACCATCCAGCACTATATCGTCGATTCGCTGCTCAAGCTGCTGCGCAACGATTTCACTATTACCATCCAGCGGCCCGAACCGCCGCGCAAGGCTCCCACGAAGCTGCGCACCAACGCTGATGAGATCGCCCGTGCCAGCGGTCAGAGCAAGAGCGACAGCCGCGAGGAACGCCCTGCAAAGCCCGCCGTGCCGCGCAATGCCGACTCGCGCAATGGCAACGCGCGTCCACAGCCTCGCTCCAACACCTCCGGCAAAGTTGCCGCCGCTACGGCATCCACCGCCGCTGGCAACAGCATACCGAAGGTCGGGCGCAACGACCCATGTCCTTGCGGGAGCGGCAAAAAATATAAGAAGTGTCATGGAGCGTAGCAGAAAATAGCGGGCCTGACGCGGGGGGCCTGATACCCACAGGGGACATCACTACATGCAGTGATGTCCCCTGTGGGTATCAGGCCGATCCACGTGATGAAACGCTGACTCTATGTATTACGTTACCTAAGTGGGTGGATTATAAGTTATATTTCTTTTTTTGTGTCTCCATCGGTAGCATCTTTTCGATTAGTGACCATTAGACTTACTGTTTATATATTCGAGGTTATCAATGCCTGATATAGAGGGGAATAGCGGCGCGTTAGGGACTACTCATACCCCTGATCCATCAGTAACAGACGCTCTGCCACCATCACCGCTGTCAACCGCACACGCGAGAGAAGAAACTACCTCATCCACAGCCAGCAAGGATGAGCCATCTATTGATGAGGCTGATGTTCCAACTGAGCCACGACAAACGGCGCTGTCAACTGAAGCGATAGAGGCACAAGCCACTCTACCGACTCAGATCGCTGGCTCTCCCGCCGCTATCCAGGAGAAACCTGTCTCGGAGCAGCCCCCCGTCGTTGCGGCAGTTGCTATTGAGCCACATACTGACCCGGTGCCGCGTCTACGCAAGCACTCTCGCTTCAAATTTTATCACAGCATCTCACTTTCTCTGCTCTTGATCTTCCTGCTTAGCATGCTTGTACCACTCATCTTTCTGGTCGGCTACACCATCAGTACCTACAACACCTATCTTGCTCTGCGCAGCCACGCCAGCAGCGGCGTCCATCATCTGCTAGACATCAAAACTGCTTTTACCGGCGCAAGTAGCAATCCCTCTATCCTGTTCGATCCCGCCAGGCTGCAACAGGCTAAAAATGACAGCATGGCGGCCAGCGCCGATTTTCAGCAGGTACAATACCTCATCGAGCATACCGCACTGATCAATACGATCAGTACCTATCTACCGCAATATCGCCCCCTGGTAGAAACGGCGCGCTCGGCCAGCATTATCGGGAACGATGTCGCCAAAATTGGGATCATTGTCTTTACTAATGCGCAAACAATGTCTCCAAACTTCAAAACGCCCTTACTCAGCACGTCCAAAACACCCCTGATTACGCCCGCTAACCTGCAAATGATCGGGCATACTATCGATAGTATTCTGCCCCTGATGCGCGATATCCAGGCACAGGTGCCGCATCTCTCGCTCGACTCTCTGCCATCCAGCATACTGAGCACGAAACAGAAGGAAGAGCTGGCGCAGTTTTTGCCGCTCTTGCCGACCCTCAACGCCGCCCTCTCTCAAACAGACAGCATGCTCGGCGCTATCGGCTGGTTGCTGGGTGTCGGCACGCCGCGCAATTTCCTCGTACAGACGATGGATCGCGCCGAATTGCGCCCCAGCGGCGGCTTTACCGGCCAGTTCGGTGTGCTGACCATTAACGGTGGGCGTATTGCACCATTCTCACTTGAGAACGTGGCCCTGGTCGAGTACGCCGGTAATAGCCCGACCTACGGCAATCTGGCCCCGACAGCGTATCGCTCCTGGTGGCCCTTCGCCAACTGGGGACTGCGCGATTCCAATCTCTCGGCGGACTTCCCTGCCACAGCACAGCTCGCTATGCAACAATTTCAGCTTGAGATGCACCAGCAGGTCGATGGCGTCATTGCTTTCAGCCCTTTCCTGGTCGAACATATCCTACAGATCATTGGCCCGATTTATATCCCTCAATACAATGAAACCATCACTTCTCAGAACTTAGAGGATCGCCTGCATTATTACCAATTGGATAACGCCGGTATTCGCAAAGAAGAGATCATTGAGCATGTCGAAGACCCGGCAGTAGCACGCAAACTCTTCACCGCACGAGTCGAAAAAATTCTGCTCAGTAAAATACGCAGCGAGCCGCCAACGACGCTACTGGCTATTGCCCGCGAGGCACTGCATAACCTGAAAACCAAAGACCTGCAAATCTACTTTACGAATCAGCAGCTAGAAAATCTGCTCATCAAATACGATGATGCGGGTCAGGTCGATACCTCGACCACGCACGATGGCCTCTTCGTCGTGCAGGCCAACGTTAGTGCCAGCAAAGCTTCGCAATACGTGCGCACCAGCATCCAGGATACCGTAACGCTGGATGCGCAAGGCGGCGCAACCCACGTCATGCAACTTCACCTGGACTACACGCAGATTGCCACCGTCTACGGTCTGGACACCTACCGCGACTACGTGCGCGTCTACGTGCCTCCGACAGCACAATTTCTATGGGGCGATGGCTTCGATACCGGCCAGCCCCTCTGTGATGGGCCATACGCCCCCTGCCCCGCCAACGGCATCTACCCCGGAGATGAGCTAATCTGTCCCACGGGACAGTATCATGCTGGTGCTTCCGCGCCCATGCTGAACGACCCCTATACCGGTGAGTGGCACCCCCTGGATACCATCGGCCCTCCCACCAACTTTACCAGCGACATCCCCGGTCGCGCCATGTTCGGCGGCTATGTCGTGGTGCCGAAAAACTGCAATATGACGGTCACGCTCTCCTGGTATGTTCCCCCCAGCGGGCATACCCCTTACCGTCTATTGGTGCAGCGCCAGGCCGGTACATTTCCTGATCTCGACCTGACCATCCTGCCCACACCCGGCGACTGCTCCAGCCTTCAGACAATGGGCATGCACTTCGACGGTATCATGACTGAGGATATGTCCTTCTCGCCGCCCAGCACACAAAAGACCGCCGCCTTCGCCACCTCCTGCTATCCACAACCGGCGGTGTAAGGCCCACACCCGTAATGCTGGTTATTTTTGTCAATGTCCATAACACTTCCTTGCAATCACACTTTTGGAGACCCGGTGATGCTGGCTATTGACACCGATACAGGCTACCACATATTATAGACATGTCGAAATTGTCAGTGAAACCGAAAAGCCTCCCGTCATTCTTTACATGCTGGGACGGTATCTCTTCTATTTCTTTTTGTTGACGTAGTTGTATGATGTAACGGGAAGAGTGTGGAAGACACGCACACATGGAACAAGCCGCAGTTTTAACAATTGTACGCAATGAGCATACCTATACATTCCGTTTGGATCTTCCCGACGGTTCACAACCCGCAGGCCCGGAGCAGAACCGCGAACTCTCGACGGAGACAGTCGAGCGTTTACGGCGTCTGCTCCAACAAGCGGCACAATCTATGGCCGCTGCTGCGCAGGCCGAAGCGCGCCGCCAGACCGTCAAGTTAAGCAATGTGAATGATGCTCTTGTCTCGCTGGGACGCTTCCTCTTTGAAACGCTCCTGCCCGAATCTTTTCAGGAAGCGTTGCGCCATCTCGAAGTGCCGCTGATCTTCTCAACCAACACCCCTGAAATTCCCTGGGAACTGCTCATCGATGTCAACGCGCGCGCCAATCGCTACCTCAGCCAGACGCTCAGCATGGCGCGTATGCCGCAAAAGGGACGCGAATCTCTCCAGCATTCACCTTTCCCCGAACGTCCCACACGGCGGCTCGGCGGTCGCCGCGAGCAGGACAACCTCTCCGTTCTCTTCTTAGTCAACCCGACTGGCGACCGTTTCGCTGCCGAGGAAGAGGTAGCTACACTGAGTACGACGCTGCCGGAATCAATACAGCGCATCATCCTTTACCGCCAGAACGCTAATCAGCTAGAGATGCGCATGCGCGTCAGCTCCGAAACGCCCCACGTGCTGCACTACGCCGGCCCCTATCCACTGACCAGGAGCGCCCACGACCCCGTGCTGGCACTGGCCGGCAATTCACGCCTGGACGCGAGCGCCGTCGAGCAACTCTTTCAGCCCTTGCCCAGACGCCCGCTCATTTTCCTCAGCTATTACGAGGATGAGCGCGTTAGCATCAATAACGCTAACAACGGCCAGAGCCGTCAGAACGCCGCCTCTGGTCAGCAGGAACGCGACGAGAGCATGGAGCGGCTTGCTACCATCCTGCTCCAGGCCGGAGCCGGGGCCGTCTTAACTACACGCTGGCCCATCAGCAGCCTGCGCGCGCGCGAATTTAGCATCCTGTTCTATCAAGATATTGCCGATGGCCTGCCGCTCGGTGAGGCGCTGCGCCGCACACGCGCAGCACTGGCCCAGCATCGCCCTGACGACACTTCCTGGATGAGCTATGTCCTCTACGGCGATCCGCTGCAACGCCTCGTCGCTGCCTCTGCGGCAACGCGAGAGCGCGCCGCAGAGCCGCGCTTCGATATCTTTGAGGATAGCCAGATCATGGCCCCGCTCTTCGCAGGCGGCAACAGCCCTGACCGCCACTTTCTGCGCAACTTGCTCGATATCGCTTTCGCCGAGGCCAGACGCATGCGCAAGGACTATCTGGGCACACCGCACCTGTTCATTGCTCTCACCAAGCTCGACGGCGGCTGCACACAGGATGCCTTGCGCACGCTGGGTTTCCCACCCCGTCAGGTGCGCGATGTCATTCGCATGGCCCTCGGCTCCGGCAAGGCCACCAGCGATACGCCTATCCTGCCCACACGCCGCTGCAAAGAAATCCTCATCACTGCCGAACGCAACGCGATGGCCGCAGGCTCGCCCATCATCGACGAACGAGCCGTCGCACAGGCGGTATTGAGCGAGGGCGATGGCGTGACCCACGAACTGCTGACCAAAATGGGCATCAATCCCTCACAGCTCATCGAAACCCTGCTTGCCAGCAATGCCCATGCTTTGCTCGAACTCGTGCCCTCCGTCGAGCCGCCACAAGAGGCCATCCCCGCCGATCTGCCCGGCGGCGGCTCTGATGGACTGGCTAAAGGCGGTAGCTCTGTGCTGGAGCGTCTGGGCCGCGATCTGACCAGACAAGCCAGCAGTGGTCAGCTTCCCCCGCTCATCGGACGCGAAAAAGAGCTACGCTTGCTCATGCAAACGCTCATGCTCAAAGATCGCAACAATCCCATTCTGATCGGCGACTCCGGCGTCGGCAAAACCACGATTGTCACTGGCCTGGCCCAACGCATCGTTGATGGCAAGGTACCGTCCGAACTGCGCGGCAAACGCCTGATCGAACTCTCGGCCAGTTCGCTGGTGGCCGGCACGAAGTATCGCGGTGAGTTCGAGGAACGCTTGCTCAAAGTATTGGAAGAGGCCGAGAATAGCGGCAATATCATTCTCTTTATCGATGAAATGCATCTGCTCATCGGCACGGGCCGCGCTGCCGACGGCAGCATTGATGCCGCCGGTATCCTCAAACCGGCGCTGGCGGGCGGGCGTCTGCGCTGCATCGGCGCGACCACCCCGCAAGAGTATCGCCTGATCGAAAAAGATGCCGCCATGGAGCGCCGCCTGCGCCCCATCATGGTCGAGGAACCGTCTCAGGATGAGGCAATGGAGATCCTCAAGGGCATGCGTCCCCTCTACGAACAGCACCATCACGCTACCATCACCGATGAAGCCCTGAAAGCGGCCATCCAGCTCTCGGTGCAGTATCTGCCTAACCTGCGCCTGCCCGATAAGGCTTGCAGCATTCTGGATGAAGCCTGCTCACAGGCGCGTGTCTTCTTTACCGAGCAGGAAGAGGCGGACGAGCAAAACCCGCAGGAGCATACGCCCGTTATCACCGCAGCCATGATCGCCGACGTGATCGCACAGCGCACCGGCATCCCGGTACGCGCCCCCGGTCAGGCTGAGCGCGACCGCCTGCTGAGCCTGGAAGCCCGCCTGCGCGAGCGCGTCATTGGGCAGGACGAAGCCGTACAGCGCGTCTCGCAGGCCATTCAGGTCGCCCGTGCCGGTCTGAAGCCACCCAACCGCCCCGTGGGAGTCTTCCTCTTCCTGGGACCAACTGGAGTGGGCAAGACTGAACTGGCGCGCGCACTTGCTGCTGAAGTCTTCGGCTCCAACGAACATCTGATTCGCGTGGATATGTCGGAATATATGGAGAAGCATGCCGTCTCACGCATGATCGGTGCCCCTCCCGGTTACGTCGGCTACGACCAGGAGGGCCAGTTGACCGGCAAGTTGCGCCGCCGCCCACACTGCGTCGTGCTGCTGGACGAAATTGAGAAGGCGCACCCGGAGGTCTTCGATCTCTTCTTGCAGGTCTTCGATGCCGGTCGCCTCACCGACGCACAGGGCCACACGGTAGATGCCCAGCACGCCATCTGGATTATGACCTCGAATGTCGGCTCAGACTTGCTTGGTCGCTCCACGCCCGGATTCCGCACCGATAATCATAAAAACGCGGTCGAGGAGATGCCACGCGAGCGCCTGATGGAGCGCCTGCGCGAAACCTTCCGCCCGGAGTTTCTCAACCGCATCGATGAGGTAGTCATCTTCCATCCGCTCGATCAGGCCCAGATTCGCGCCATCACGCGCCTGCAAATCAACGAACTGGGCGCGCGCCTGCTCGAACAGGGCCTCACGCTACACGTCGATAACAGCGCCATCGACCTGCTCTGCCGTGAAGGGTTCAGCCAGACGCAGGGAGCGCGCCCGCTGCGCCGTACCATCGAGCGCCTGCTCACCGTCCCGCTCAGTCTGCGCATCCTGCTGGGCAACATTCCCCAAAATGGAGAAGTGCATGTCAGTGCCAACCAGCAGAATAAACATCAGCTAGAGATCGACATCCGCGAACCAATCGAGCATTTAGTGGAAGAGATAACTTCTTCTAATATAGAAGAAGTCAGTGAGATATAAGCAAAAAGAATAAGTACCGGGGGGAAACACATAAATAACAGACCTGCCCGCCGTTTATGTGTTTTATCCCGGTGCTTATTCGCTCCATTTATCTATATATGCCTTTATATCCATCTTACGCCGCATGCCATCGAGAGACATATAGCGGATCAGGCCAAAGATGGGACGTTCAGGTGCCCAGGGACGATCATGCTTGCCGCCGATGGACCACGCAATTCCTGTATACCCATTCGCATCGCGTCCATCCAACTCATATTTGTCATTCAGATAGATCGCATACTGAAACGCCTCTTCTGGTGTCTCAGTCCATTCCAGTATCTTCTTGGCCCAGTACATGCGCATGTAACCGTGCATGCGCCCCGTGAGCAGCATTTCACGCTGGCAGGCGTTCCATAGCTGATCGTGCGTCTTCGCCTGCTCCAAATCCTCTAGCGAGTAACACCAGGGGCGTGGGTCATGTACGTGCTTGCGCAACGTCTCCCTACCCCATTCAGGGCAACCTTCTAGCGAGTCATAGTGTGGATTGTGCAGAACAAAATTGATCGCCAGTTCACGACGCACAATGAGTTGCTCCAGGTAGGCCGCACGCCCGCCGCTCACATCAATATACGCGCTACCCGTTGCTGACGGTATATATTGCTCCACTGTCCAGGCCACTTGCTGTACAGAAACTTGTCCAAAGTGCAAATAAGCCGATAGTTCGCTTGTCCCTGCCAGAGCCGGTTCATTGCGATGCTCAGCGTAAGCGGCCAGCCGCTCCTGCACAAAGTGATGGAGACGGCGCTGTCCCTCATCATACCCCCCCTTGAAGATCGGCGACGGCTTCACACTCCTATCAAGCGGTAAACTTTGTAGATAGCTCAGTGGATCGGCAGTTGCACCGGCATCGCACGGTGGCTGTGCCAGTGGCAAGACCGGTTCCAGATTCACGATGGGTTGCAGGTAGGTTGGCAGCAGGCGCGTCAGCCGGGGACGCAGTGTGTACGCCGCCCACTCCTCTTTAGGGAAAGAACGTGTCGGCACAACGACATCTGCATCTACGCAAGCAAAAGGCACTGTCAGTTTCTGTGCCACACCCGCGCGCCAGCCGCGTGGAAGACGCAACTCGCATTCATCGCTTATAACCGCCGCCGCACGTAATTCTTGTGCCAGTCGCGTGATCTCTTCCACCGGTTCACCACATCGAATGACCAGAGGAGTACCACGCTCCTTCAAGTGATGCGCGGTTAGCTCCAGTCCTTCCAGCATAAACTGATAGTGGCGTAGATTTGCCGCCGGGTATGCGGTCAGCACAAAGGCTACCACGACGGGAAGATGTAGCGCGTTCGCCAGTTCAATAGCTGCATTTAGCGCATGATTATCGCGCCCACGCTGCGCACGCTGCATCCAATATAGTACATACTGTCCCTGCTCATCACATAGCCCTGGACGATACACCTGCACGCGGTCGTGGCGTGCAAAAAAAGTTAGCAGATCAAGCATAAGCAAGCTGTCTCCTAATCTCTTTGACTATCCTTCTGTCACAAGACGCGCTCATCCTCACTTTCAGGTCTCATTACCCAGTTTATGCCAAAAACAAAAGAGGCGACCGGTGCCCGGTCACCTCTTATTAGGATGGGGGGAACACAAGGAGAGTTTTGTCTGCCAGTGGTTGTGATGCTCGACGTTTGCCCGGAATACCACTCCTGCGCTACTGGCGATACAGGGGTTCAACAGCCAGAACCTGGAGCATAGCTCAACAGCATCCGCCGGAACCACACCCATATCGACTCCGACACGCGGAAGCGTACTCAACAGCGCAACGGCACCCTGCGACCATCACAACCACTGTTATCAGTATATATACTTGCTCTTCATCCGCTCTTCGACGCCACTTTATCACTCCCTCTAAATTATTTAATACAAGCACACACATAAAAAGGTATGGCAAGCCATGTCACACCGCTTTATCTGACCAATCCTATCAGTGCCCATGAAAAATCCTACAGAAGATTTTCTTTATCTCTTACATAAGACAAGTAGAGCAAGGTACCCACGAGACAGGGCAAGCACGCGGCATTGCCCTGCTCCCCACAAAACAAGTTCTTAGCAGATGTGGTATGATAGGAGTGGCAATTATAAGCAAGCCCAGGAATATAGATGGACATATCCCTCGCTATAGAGTTTTGGCCAGGAGGTTTGAAGAACTAATGAAAGCCGTAAAAACACACGTTGGGCGCTGCGACACCTGCGGGGAACCAGCAGCTTATGCACAACTGCTTCCCGCCGGGCGCAGTTTTCGCTTCTGCGAACAGCACGTACCGTTGCTGGTCAAAAAGCAAGCCGACGCTGCTGCCGCTGCTAATGAGGGGAAAGAGGCCCCTAAGAAGTAAGCGGCGCTGAAGCCATGGGCAATTGAATGTAAAACGTTGATCCCTCGCCGGGGATACCCCGACTCTCAACCCAGATGCGCCCGTTCATGGCTTCGATCAGCCGACGCGAGATATATAACCCCAGCCCGGAGCCACGCACCGGGCTGTTTATATCGCGTTCCAGGCGCACGAAACGCTGAAACAGCTTCTCCTGTTCATGCGGCGGAATACCCGCCCCTCTATCGCTAATGCTGATCGTGACGCAGGGCACGCGATAGAACGACCTTTGCGCGGCATACAGCAAGGGACTCCCCGGCGGTGAGTATTTCAGGGCATTCGTGCTGATATTCAGAAGTACCTGACGCAGACGCAGTGGGTCAGCCAGTACATATAGTTGTCCCGGCACATTGAAATGCACCTCACGCTGACTATGCGCCAGATGCGGCTTAATTAGATCAATCACGCTCTCAAGCACCTGACGAACCTCTAGTGGCTCCATAAGGGCCGCTTTGATGCCCGCGTCAACTTCCAGGCGACTGGTATCCATGATATTATTGAGCATCACCACCAGTTCATCGCATCCCCAGCGCGCCTTTTGCAGAAAATCTCGTCGATCCTCCGGCGGGAGCATCTCATCATACTGCGCCAGGAGTTCCAGATATCCCTGTACTGAGGTCAGCGGCGTGCGCAATTCATGGGAAGCGGTAATCATGAATTGATCCTTGAGACTATCCAGCTCCTGCAACTGCTGGTGTGCGGTACGCAACTCCTGATAAAGTTGCGCATTGGTTAGTGCCACGACCGCCTGCTCCGCGAAATCCTGAATATGAGACAGGTCGGCCCGGTCAAAGTCGCGCTTCTCGGCGCTCTCTTGAGTGAGCGTGCGAGCCAGCACCAGTAGCGCGACAGGTCGGCCCTTCGTAATCAAGGGAGCCAGCACCAGGGAATGCGCACCTAAGTACTCCAGCCGCTCATGCAATGAGAGCGTAAAGAAGCGATGTTGCCCACGTACTCCTGCCGATAACAGAGGTGCAGTTATCGTTTTTGCTGTAGGTAGTGGGCGTGTGATCGCGGGCAACGGCATAATATCTCGTTTGTTAAGCGGTTGCAGTTCCATCATCACTGGCTCGACGGCATACAGCGCCCGCGCTTCCAGTTCATGCGCCTGTAGCGTGGGCCACAGATGAACAGCGTTGGGTACCTCGTTCGTCTCGCTATAGACCGCGCGGGGCATCAGGCTTCCATCTTGCAGGGCAACATAGAGCAAGGCGTAGCTGGCGCGCAGCGCATGCGCCGCCTCAGCACAGATCGCTGAATGAATCTCCGCCGGTTCCACTATCGCTGTGTTCAGGCGTGCCGCCATGTTCGCCAGCGCGCGCGCGAACAGAGCATGTTCCAGCCGCTCTTGATACAGGTGGACATGTTCAACCATCGTCGCCACTATTTCCGTGTACGACTTCAACACTTCAAGATCTTGCTCATCCATCTCTTGCTTCTCACGACAGGCCACACCCAATGTCCCCAACGGTTTGCCCTGGTAGACCAGTGGTAAAAACAGCACCTTGCTAAGCGCTGGCACCCCTTTCAAGCCACCAAGCTGCGGCATCATTTCTATCAGCGCCGTCGGCTGCACCTCAATAATCTTTCCTTCACCGATTACCTGCCGTAGCGTAGCACTATCCAGCCCTTGCCAGAGCGTCACGGCTGGCTCTCTACCTGCATGTTCAGCGAAAGCCATGCAGGCAAGCAGTTTGGCCTGCATCAAGGGAACACGATGGGACGTTTCAATCAGCAACAGCAACGCGGCCTCAAAACCTAACTCACTTACCGTCGTGGTCACGACACGCTCACTTAAAGGATTCAGTTCCAGCAGTTCCGCCATTTTTGCCTCGATATGGCGCAGGTGCTCCGACATACGATGCTGTTGCGCACGCTCCCACAGCAACAGACTATTTTCGCGGGTCGCTAGCAGATAGCGCATCGCCATCAATATGCTCACGATCACAGTAAGCAGCACGAGCCAGCGCGAGATGAGGTTATCCTTTGTAGATTCGGCGTAGAGTGTTAACGAGAACAGGAAAAGCAACGGCACATAGATGAGCAGATTCTGAACGAGGCTCCAGCGGTTCCTGATGAGCAGTTGGCGATAGCGCAATAACTTTCGGTCAGGCGGAGACGATGGCATTCGCAGGTGCAGTGCCTGTTCTTGATAGGCACGACGCAAGAGAGTTTGATACTGGTAGAGCGCAGCCAGGCCCATGAGTAGGAAACCGACGAACCAGAAGGGGTCGATGTAGAAGGTGCCGGACTGGTAATTGCCAAACACGTTGAAATAGGCATACAGCGAATCGGCCCAGACATCTGCCAGCACGGCCAGGCCAAACAGGATCAGCGAGAAACGCAGTGGCGGGTCGCTACGGCGCAGAATCACCAGGATCACCGCCAGCACCAGCAGGATATCCCAGACGGGATAGGAGAGCGCGGTGATCAACGCCAGTGGAGCTACCTGCCCAACCTGAGCTTTGTATAAAGGCCCGATCAGAAAATACCAGCTCACCCCTAGCAGGCAGAGTGTAGTAACCAGGGCATCCATCACCAGGCGAGTATGAAAACGCAGCCGCGTGGGCATCAATAGCAGGCCGATACCGACCAGGGGATAAAAGAGATTGAAGCCAATATCGGCATAAGAAGGGAAAGGGCTTTGTCCCAGGTATTCCAGGTAGCCATAATACAGCCCACCGACACCGCTGGCAATCATGCCCCAGCCCACCAGTATCCAGCCCAGGCGATGAGCCTTTGTCAGTAGTACCGGCCCACGACGCATCCAATACGCGCCCTGAAAGGCCCACATGGCCCCCAGGAAGGCCGAGACAGCGTACATGGTATCAGCAAACAGAATCGTGCCGCGATCACCGCCGATATGGAAAAGCATCCATAATACACTGGCCGTGATGACGAGTATTGTCAGTGCCGTTGCGAAGAAGCCATAACGCTCCACGTGCTGCACATCAGCAAGGCTGGGATATGCAGTACCGGCATTCTTCATTTATAGCGTTCTCCTGATTGCTACGCTAATAAAGTACCTTCCTATACGCTTACCAGTATAGCACCATACGGCAAGCGAACAGGGCGACCGCAAGGGGTAGACCTAATAATGATCAGCAGCATCTCACTGTAGAGGCGATTCTTGCGGTTGCCCTGCGGTCGGTCGCCTTGCCGACGTACAGTCGCCTTGCATTTCCAGACCTTGCACAGGTGCCGGAACCACGCTACAGAGGAGATCGCGGTACCAGAAAGGTTGCCGTTTTCGTAACATGGGCTTGGCGCGTACTGCGTTGCCGGGAATACTATCGCGGATATCATAAGCCAGCTCGCCGGTGAGTGAACCGGCCACGTCGCCGGGGCTATAGTTCAGCGTATGTGTCGTGCGTCGTCCGGTACGCTGCTCGCGTGTATCTATCGTCATCATCAACAGCATGGCCTCGCCCTCGTCCGCGACCACTTCGGGCCATGGATAGGCTGTGGTCAACGGTGGATAGATACCGCTGAGACCGTTGGTCTGCACACCGTTGACTTCGCCTTGCCAGTTCGATAGCACCAGATACACATTATGTTCGCTGGAGCGGACACGCCAGATGAGGTAGTGCAATGGATCATACTCTTCGGGGTCAACCGGTAGAGGGTGCGGGACTTTCGTCGGCGGCAAACCGATGGCGGAAGGGAAATTCAAGAAGGCCGGTGCACAGACTACGTCTGCACCCTTACCGGCCAGCACGCGCAACGTTTCCGGGAACAGCACATCATAGCCGGTGGTCAGACCGATGCGGCCTACGGGCGTATCAAAGACAGGCAAACCGAGGTCGCCCGCCTGCGCCCACAACTGGTCGAAGCGCGTCAGGTGCAGCTTGCGATACTTGCCATAAATGCCCTCCGGGTCAATCAGCAGCACTGTGTTATAATAGCGACCCTGACTGCGTTCCGCGACACCCACCACCAGACTGAGTTGCCACTCGACCGCCAGTCGTACCAGCTCATCGGTTTCCGGCCCTGGCACACGAATCGCGCCATCGCGTATCTGCGCTGCCAGACTTTCCCATGCCCGTGTTCTCGCCGCCCCGCTTCTGGGCAGAGGGCCGGGCAACAGCAGTTCTGGCAGCACCAGCAGATCGGGGCGGGCAGGTGCATGGTCAAGCATTAATGTATGCAACAGGTTACGCAGTGCCTGGATGCGCCGCTCCGGCGTTTCCGCCAGCAGGTCATGCAAGTTAACCTGCACACAGCCCACACAGGAGAGTTGCCCTGGGGGCAACTCTGCGAGCGCGTAGAGACCGTGATAACGCAACGGTTCCCACAGATAGTGATTATGCAACAATGTGATGTATTCTGTCGGGCGGCGATCCGCCAGTCGGTCGCCTACGTTCTCACCATTGCTGCCCCATTGCTTATCGCGGCTCCGGCGTAGATCAACCTCGCCGTAGACAATTCCCTCACCATCATCTCTGTAGGACTGCAATGAGCCATCGGGGTTGATGATGCAACTGCCACCGCTGAACTGCACGCCGCGCTCCCGCCCATAGCGGTTGGCCGCGATCAGGTAGACGCCATTCTCAAACGCGCGCGCCATCCAGCACGGGCTGGGACTCTTCTCCTCCAGCCAGTTCGTCGGGAAGAGCAACACATCGGCCCCGTGCAGGGCTGGAATACGCGCCGCCTCAAAGTAGCAGGCATCCATGCAGATCAGGCAACTCAGGCGGCCTAGCGGCGTCTCCCAGACGGGCATGCCCAGGTCGCCATCCCTGGCCCAGCGGGGTTCTGAAATGTACGAATGAATCTTACGATACGTTCCGACTATCCCGGTCGGGCCAAGCAGGACTGCGCTGTTGTAGTAGACCTGTGTCGAGGGATCCACCTCTGGCAAGCAGAGCGTGACATAGCAATCGTAGCGCGTTGCTAATTCCTGAAAGCGGGCCGTTGTTGGCCCAGGAATCGGCTCAACGTGGGGGGCAATCTCCTCACGAGACTCCCAGCAGTACCCTGTGGTTGCCATCTCCGGTACGACGATCAGGCGTGCGCCATGTTGGGCGGCTTCTTCAACCAGACGAAGCAACGCACGCACGTTGTTTTCTTTTTCTCCCAGCGTCGGCTCGTACTGGATGGCCGCAACCTGATAGATTGTGAGCACGGGAGAAGATAAGGAGGTATTCATGACGGCTCCTGCGTATTCAGCGTCGTGACAGACGAACAGATGGACGTTCTTACCACAACCGCTCGTAGATGTTGCTCTGCCTCATGCCGAAGAGAAACACATCCACGTTGCTACAACAATACCACCTGACTGAACAATGGTCAAGTAGCTATGACTATAATGTGTGTGAGATACAACTCTCGTAAATATACGACCTGTAACAGTGCTTCATCACTATTTTTCAGGAGTAGAGCAAACATGCGACGTATTGTAATTATGGCCGAGGGGTCTTTTGAATGGCATCATGGCAAGACCGCGACAGGCATTATTCGCTATAGCCAGGATACCGTAGTAGCAGTGATTGACAGCGCCCATGCAGGCATGGATGTCAGCCAGGCCTTGAACCATCCTACCTTCGGCAAAGGCATTCCGGTCGTTCGTGACATTCACGAGGCGTTGCGCTACCGGCCCGATACACTGTTGATTGGTATTGCCCCTCGCGGTGGTGCGCTACCCCCCGAATGGCGCTGGCAACTCCTGACGGCGCTTGAAGCAGGCCTCTCGCTGGTCAGCGGCCTGCACGTCTTTCTCTCAGACGACGCGGAACTGCGCGCCGTTGCCGAGCGGCACGGCGCTACGATCTGGGATGTACGCCGTCCACCGGCTCAGCAGCGCGTAGCGCTCTTCACGCCGCATCGACCTGGCAGCCATACTATTCTCATGGTTGGCTCCGATTGCGCTACCGGCAAGATGACTGTTGCCATAGAATTAGACCGCGAGGCCAGACGACGCGGCCTGAACAGTGTTTTCGCCGCCACCGGCCAGACCGGCATGATGATCTCCAACGACGGTATTCCCGCCGACCGCATCATCGTGGATTTTCTCGCCGGGCTGGTCGAGGAGATGGTGTTGCGCTTTACCGAGCAGCACGATTGGGTTTTTGTCGAGGGCCAGGGCGCGCTCAACCATCCCGGCTACTCGCCCGTCACGCTCGGCCTGATTCATGGCTCGATGCCTGATGCGATGATCTTCAGCCATAAAGTTGGTGCAAAGACGATTGAAGGCTATCCTAACAGTCCTCTACCCCCACTTAACCGGCTCATTCAGATCAATGAAGAGGCCGTGCGCTGGCTGCGCCCCGACAGTCCATGCAAAGTAGTCGGCATCGCCCTGGTCACGCACGGTCTGAACGACGATGAGGCGCGCGCCGCTATCCAGCAAGTTGAAGAAGAAACCGGCTTGCCCACCACCGATGTCTGGCGCTTCGGGGCCGATGTCCTGATGGACGCTCTGCTGCGCTACTGCCCGTGATTGGTATCGATAACATAAACGTCAAGGTAGAGATCGCTGTACTGATCTCTACCTTAGTCACAAAAGTTTCTGATGAACTCAGGTATTAGAATGCGGAAGATTCATCAGCAGCCAGCGTACAGCCTTTTCGCTGGGGGCCTGATAGATCATCTTCACCAGTTTGCTCAGGTATTCCATATCACGCACATACACAATCTCTTGTGATGCCAGGGAAAATAGTGCTGGAAACTCGCTCTGGATTGCATCCAATACCATTTGCTGCCTATCTTCAATTTTACTTTCGATTGCCTTGCGGGCCAGACGCTCCTGAATTTCAGGGTCTTCGTCATAAAGACTATTGTAGGGATAGAGTTGTTCAATCACGGCTTGCTTCTCCTCTGCTGATAACATAGTCGTTTGCATTAATATTCGTTGAAAACGAAACAGGTGCCGCGCAAAATGTGGTCGATCATACGTTTGTTCCATTTCATGGATGGCCTGCATTAACAGGGCCATTGTCACCCCATGCATGCCAGGCAAAAACGTGTACATGCTGATAATATGCTGTTCGACATACGAGCGTGCATCCAGTGTCCACAGGCCAATAGGTCGATAGTCGAATGTTAGCAGTGCTTTGTTACCGCTCATCTCCCGGTAGGGCGGTTCCGGTATAGTAGTGGGGAAGAGATACAGAACCACAGAGATCACGGGCCGTCGGTAGGTGAGATGCAGTTCGACATGATAAAGCAAGAGCCGCTTGAGCATCCCGTCATCACCAGCCGCCTGCAACTCCGTGTCCAGGATATGCTGTTCACCATAGTATGTAATTAAGTATACCAGATCAGGGCGCAACATTTCGCGCTTGAGTTCGACATTTTTCTCGTCGATCAAAATAGCTCCCGGCAACAACTGTGGAATGATCTCGGCGGCGTGATCCTCCATTAACGATTTGAGGGCGCGATCATAGGGTTGTTGTTCTCGCTATGGCACATTCACTATCCTCGTCTTTCTTCAAAGTTTGTACAGGTGATATTTCTTTTCTAAGACCGGCTGGAATAAACCCATCGTTACAATATAAATACAGTTGATAGCGGCAAAAGCGGAAAACAACTTTGCATAGAAAGACCACTGGATGCTATTGCGCGGCAGGTTTGCCCGCGAAAAAGACATAAATACTGGGCGGTAGCACAATCCCACGTTGTATGATAATGGTAGAGGCTCATCGAGACCCCTAACGTTCTTCGTTTCCTACAGCAACAGAGGAGTGCAGAGTATCTATGGCAATAAATATGGGCCAACAAATCACTGTCGAATTTGATGTTCCCGTAACGATGCGTGATGGCGTCACCTTGCGCGCCAATATCTATCGGCCCGTTGGAGAGGGGCGCTGGCCCGTCTTGCTCACTCGCCTGCCCTATGGCAAGGATTTTCCGCTGGGCAGTTCGGCGCTTGACCCGGCGCAGGCGGCGCGACGCGGCTACGTCGTCATCGTACAGGATACACGCGGGCGCTTTACCTCCGAGGGCGAATGGGCACCTTTCCGTTTCGAGGCCGAGGATGGCTACGATACAGTGGAATGGGCCGCTCAACTTCCCTATAGTGATGGCAACGTGGGCATGTATGGAGCCTCCTACTTCGGCTTTACGCAGTGGTCAGCCGCCACACAACGACCGCCCTCGCTCAAGGCAATGATACCCTATATTACCTGGAATGATCCGCTCAACGGTGTCTTGTTCAGAGGCGGCGCACTGGAACTGGGCGTCATGGCTAGCTGGCAACTCATGATGGGCATGGATGAACTCGCCCGCCGCTATCGCAATGACGCCGACCCGCGCCGCCTGGGCGAAGCACTCTACAAGCTCGTTCAAGATTTTGACGCCCTCGGCACACAGGGCTACTGGTCGCTGCCTCTCAAAGATTTCGCGCCCATCAAACGCAACAACGTGGCGGCCTCTTTCTTTGATACCATCGAACATGCGATGGATCGTCAGTACAGTGACTTCATGACCATCCGGGGCAAGCACGAGCGTGTCACTGTGCCAACCTTCAATATCGGCGGATGGTATGATATCTTCCTCAAAGATACCATCGACAATTTCAACCTCATGCGCCATCACGGCCCGACCCCTGTGGCCCGCCAGAGCAAACTGCTCATCGGCCCCTGGACACACGGCAACGGCACCAATCCTATCGGCGATATGAACTTCGGCTTCGCCTCAACGCTGGCGCTCATCGACTTGCAGATCGACTTCATGAGCCTGCAATTGCGCTGGTTCAGCCAGTTCCTCAAAGGCCAGGAGACAGGCATTCTCAGCGAGGCTCCGATCAAGCTCTTCGTTATGGGAGCCAACGTGTGGCGCGATGAACAGGAATGGCCCTTGACCCGCGCCGTCGAGACGCGCTACTATCTGCACAGCCAGGGCCATGCCAACACGCTCAATGGCGATGGCCTGCTCAGCACAAGGGTACCGGAGAACGAAAGTCCCGATCAGTATGACTATGATCCCGCCAACCCGGTGATGACCAGAGGCGGCGCGCTGCTGATGACGCCAGAGTTTCCCGCCGGCCCACGCGATCAGACTCCGACCGAGAGCCGCACCGATGTGTTAGTTTACAGCACACCCGTCCTGGAGCAGGACATTGAGGTAACGGGGCCGATCACTGTGCATCTCTGGGCGGTCTCCAGCGCGCCGGACACCGACTTCGTGGCGCGTCTGGTCGATGTTCACCCCAATGGCTATGCCCAGAACCTGACCGATGGTATCATCCGCGCCCGCTACCGCAATTTCGGGCATGGCGAGGCTCCCTCGCTGATCGAGCCGGGCAAGGCTTACGAGTACGAGATCGATCTGTGGGCCACGAGCAACCTCTTTAAGAAAGGGCACCGTATCCGTCTTGACATCACCAGTAGCAACTTCCCGCGCTGGGATCGCAACCCGAATACTGGTCATGCTTTCGGTGAGGACAGCGAACTGGTCATAGCGCATCAGACGATTTTGCATGATGCCGAGCATCCATCCTACATAACGCTTCCCATTGTACCACTCGGCTAATAAAGAGGATAAAGTAATAAAAAAACCGGCGACCAAACAATCAGTTGATTGTTTGGTCGCCGGTTTTTTTATTACTTTAGATGTAAAAATAGCAGCGTGCCAAAGAATAAGAAGATTAATAGTAAGAGTATAATGATGATAACAAGAACCGGCATGCTGAACGCGGGAGTGCGCTCCACGAGGGCGACATGCGCCTCTCTGGTGCCGGAAGACGACTGTCCTGGCAGTGCGGGCTGTTTCTCAGTCGAGGTTGCCACCTTGACCTGCGCAAAGCTGGCGCTACTGTGCCGTTCATAGGACATCTGTGATGCCTGCGGCACGTGCGACGCTTTCGATGCTTGTGGTCTGCGCATCTCATTGCCCGACGGCGTCCCATTAACCCTGCCGGTAACGCTAGCGGTGTTGCCCCTCGACTCTATGACCGGCATACGGGTTGCAGTCGCCACAACAGGGGCCATGGAGACGCTCTGCATAGGGACGGTCATACGGCTCATTCCGGCCACAGGGCGCGTGGCCGAAGCATACGGGGGCGCGGTGACGGCAAACGGGCGCGTCTCGCGCGACATGCCACTTGATGGTTCCAACGGGCGTGCTGCTTTCAACTGACGCATCTGGAGCGCGGCCTGCAAACGTGCGTCATACGTCTGAGCGAAGGCCATAATAGATGGATAACGCTGCTCCGGCTTCTTGGCCAGCGCGCGCAAGAACACCTCGTCCAGTTCTTTAGGCAATTTGGGATTATAGAAGCTGGGTGGCATTGGTGCCGTATGATGATGATGGTGCAGCAACTGAGCAGTTGTGCCTTCAAACACGGCCCGCCCCGTCACCAGTTGATAGATCATCACTGCCAGCGCGTATTGATCGGCAGCCGGTCCCACCTGCACCGAGGTAGCCAGCGATGGATCATCGAATTGTTCCGGGGCCATGTACAGGGGTGTGCCGACTGAGCGGTGAATGGAGCGGCTGTGGCGATAAAATGCCGCCAGACCAAAATCGGCGAGTAATAAATGGGGGCGACCATGCGGAAAGATACTGGCAAGATAGGCCGGTTGATCCGCCCGCAGTGGCCCACGCTCAACACGTAAGAGAAAATTCGTCGGTTTAATATCCCGATGGATAATGCCATGATCGTGCGCGCACTGAAGAGCAGCAGCGGCTTGTAGCAGATAATAGCCCGCCTCCTCTGCCGAGATAGGCCAGCCGAAACCGAACTGTTGCGTGCGCCGCTGTAGCCAGTTCCAGAGCGAGCCTTCCGAGAGATAGGGCATTACCAGATAAGTAATGGGCGGGCCGTCGTTATCAATACGTTCTTCCCCAAAATGATAGAGCGGCAAAATGTGTTCATGCTCCAGCTCGGCTACCGCACGAGCCTCGCGCTCAAAGCGTTGGGCCGCCTGTCTCCCTTCGGGTGTATTGGGAACAGCCCGCAGGTCCCCACACACAACCTTAATCGCTACTCTTCGGCCAATACGTGCATGTTGCGCCAGATAAATATCACCCATACCGCCACTCTCGATGAGGCGCATGAGACGATAGCCTCCAAGAGTCTTCCCCACCAACATATTCATTTTGCTATCCTCATGATATTTTAGAATACAGCGAGGAGCAAGCGAGAATGAGCATCTCTTGCCTACACTCAACCTGCCCTCGTTCCGTCATGCCGGTTCAGATAGAATCATCTTCCTTAAGATAGTATACAGGACAGGAAGAAACGGTTTAGCATCCTATGGGACAAACGTGCTATCGTCTCTAGCAATAGTGGCGTCCTATCTCAACGATTATCCCGTGAAGCCCCCTCTATCGCTCTAGCTGACGCAGCGTCTCATATGCCACAGGAGCAAGTTGCGGACGAGTCTCGATGATATGACGCACCATCACGATGCTATCGTAGTCACGATAGCGCACCACTGCCTGGAGAGCCGCGCGCGCCACCGCGTCGTTGGGATCATTGAGCAGGTCGCGTGTCGTTAGCAGGCTACGCAGGTCGCTAGCCTCCGGGTCGAGGCGACCGATGGCCTCAACGGCCTGTAAACGCACATAGGGGTCAAAATCGCTGGCGGCCTTCAAAACCAAATCCAGCGTGTTGCGGTCATTCAGCAAGCCACAGGCGCGCACGACAGAACCATAGATGATGCTTCCCGTAACCTCGTTGTCGGTTAATGGCAGGTTATCGCGTCGCTTTGGCAGGTTTGCCCGTCGCTCTATCTCCACCGAACGCTCCAGGAGCCGCACCATCGGGCCAACCGCGTGACTATTTCCTAGCCGCCCCAGTGCATCACAGAGCGCGGCGGCGTAGCGTGCCTGTTCGCGTTCCCTTACTACCGTAAGTTGTTCCAGGCGCTGCAACAGCGGCCCGCTCGCGCGGGGGTCTGCCAGTTCACCGACTACCCGCAGAATTGATGGCGAAACCTCACCCTCTTGTGTCAGTACCTGGAGTATGGCCTCCCGACCAGCACTATTCATCCATTTTTCCACTTCGGGCATCATCGGCAAGCAGGCATAGACTGGCTCGACCAGCCGTGGGTCCTGCAACGTGCCACGCGAAATCTCGGCCCAGTAGCGCCCCAGAAAATGGCCCAGGCGATGAACCGCCAGAGCGAACTGCCACGAGGGCTGCTGGCATGCCCCGTCAAAGAGCGCCCGCGCCAGCTTAGGCAATGGACGTTCAAAGACAATCGGCAGACTCGTCACCGCACCTTTCGGGGGATTGCTCCCATCCTGCAACACCTGGGCAAAAATGAGCGCTGCCTGCTGCCTCATGCGTGGCGATCCCCGGCCATCCGCTCGCAAGAAAGGTTCCAGGTCAAGCGCGCGATAGAGGGGCACTGCGACATAGCTTTCCAGGCCGGCAACGCCATCCAGCCCACTGGCCAGGAGCAGATCATAGAAGCGCGTCAGATTGAGGGCAATACAGGCCTCGATAATATCGACCTTTGCCCAACCCTCCGCGTCCTTTAGCGCCTCAATCAACGCCTGAATGGCGGCAGTCGTACCCTGCTTCACCAGTGCCTGCGTGGCATAAAGCGATGTGTTGGGATCACGGGCCAGCACACCGAGTAGCCGCGTCAGATTCTCCATCTGAAACCTATTGCCCTCAACAGAGGCATACTTGTAATTGCCTAACATCATGATGGCGTAGCGGCGCGCGCGTCCAATTTCCGTTTCAGCCGGGTTGCTATCTGGGGGCAAATCACGCGGTTCATCCCGCTCAATAATGTTTAACCAGACGGGAATCAGGGTACCAGCACGATCAATTTCTAGTAAGAAGGGGATCAATACAGGCTGCCACTGGGGTACGGGGCCAAAATTCAACAACGCAATCAGGCGCTCGGCAACCTCGGCTACCCGCAGTGTCCCCAGACGCAGGCCGATTAGCAGGTCGGTAATCTCTGTGCGCATCTCGCTTAATTGGCGACGGATAACGGGTGCTTCGACATCAATGGCAGGATAAGCGCGGCGTGCCGCCAGGTGTTCAATCGTGCCGACGCGGTTATCGGCTCGCGCGGACGCCGATACAGCAGAGGTACCGGGGGATGCGACCAGACTGCCGGAAGGCCCGGCCTGCTTCTCCTCTATATGCAGAAACCCTGGCTCTGTCGCCTCGCTCCCGCCGGTTTCTATCATCTCTGTCTGCTCAAGGGGGTCCTGGTTATTTTCAGACATACAGTAATCATCCTTAATGTGTGATTGAGGGCCATGCCATGAACAGCATTGTATCATATGCACTTTTGCCTGTCATTAAATAGATAAGGCATGAAAAGAACCGATAAATACAAGCCTTATTGTAGTCTCATCGCCGTAGCAGGTCAAGCCTGTGGAACGGCGTGTCTGCGTAGCAGGGCCGCCACGAGGAACTGACACGGGGGGCCTCATCGTGGGAGATGGGGTTGGCACGATTCTTGCACCTATAAACGTTTTAGGGTATGCTGTAGGTGGGCATGAAAAGAGAGCAGGAAGGATTCGTGGATCGAACCCTATCTCCTTATCCTTGCCATCCTGTTAAGCATTGAACAGGTAATTTACACCAAGCGTCAGAGGTAACACGTCATGCGCGTAGGATTACTTGAAGATGACATCGCCACTCAAGAGATGTTTCTCCTCGTTCTTCAGGAGGAGGGCTACACAGCCATCAACTACAGCAACACTGAAGAATGTCTGGCCGACCTCGGCGTCACCACGCCCCGCACCGGGCCGCCACCCATCGACGTCTTGCTCATCGACTGGCATCTGAGTGGCCCTGTCACCGGCCTCGGCGTTATTCGGCAAATTCGTCAGACCTCTCACCTGGATACCTTACCCATTATTTTAACAACCGCTGCTCTCGTCAACGCCACCGAGATGGAAGAATTACGCCAGCTTCGCGTCGCGTTGCTAGAAAAGCCCTTCTCGGTCGATGAAGTCAGTCAACTTATTAAGCAGGTAACATCTACGCGGGACGTAATTTAGCAGATGAGGCAGGTCGATAGTACCATTGGTCTTATTGGTTTTGCCTCATCTTTTGCAATTACCTCTAATACATCACCTAAAATGATTCTAGCTTAGAAAGCAAGCATAATAAGGAAGGGCATACTTACCCGCTCTAAGGTCTTTCTGAGTAATATTAAGCTACATTCGAGCATGGAAGCGCTTTTTAACTCAGCATTTCCTTAGAAACGGTTGAGTCTACCTTAGAGAAAGCTGAAACTTTTTATGGCTGACTTGTACTCGGCAAATCTACCTGTTATGCTTTCTGTGGTGATAACACCAGGGTAAATTAGTTATCACTACACGAAAGGTTGAAACCTATTTGGGTAACGAACACAAATAGGATGTATGAAAATACTCAGGAGGAGAAAGAGCAATGGAAGGACAAAAAGGTCGCGGTAGAGGCTTTGCATCGATGAGTCCAGAGAAGAAGCGCGAGATTGCTAGCAAGGGCGGCAAAGCAGCTCACGCACTCGGCACTGCACACAAATGGACGAGCGAAGAGGCTCAGGCCGCCGGGCGCAAGGGCGGCTCGATCAGTCGCCGTCGCTCAAAGCTCAACACCCAGACGAGCGTTCAAGCGTAACATGTTCCTCTCAACCAGAGGGCTGGCTTCATGCCAGCCTTTTGCATTTTCCGCCAAATACTTCAGTTAATTGTTTATTCACAAGCGTAAGTAAGCAAGATAAGCGTGAGGCATCGCCCCTACAATGAAAACGAGCAGGATATGCATTGTGCCATTATAGGGGCGATGCCTCACACTGATCTTGCTTCCTCGTCCTGCCCTCTATCTTGCTCTCCGGCCCCCGATCAGGCTCACATGCTCTTCAAGGAAGCGCCACATAGAGCGTGGGATCGACCCAGATATTATTGACCATCACCATAAAGTGCAGATGTGGTCCCGTTGATGCGCCCGTTGAACCCTCGTATCCTATCACCTGCCCCTTCGTCACATTCTGTCCCACCTTGACAATGTAGTGATCCAGGTGTCCATAGATGGTAGCGATATAGTGGCCATGATTGATTTTTACCGCCCAACCCAGACCCGACCAGTCCCAACCGACCCAGATCACCTGTCCACTATCCGCCGCCATAATCGCCGTTCCATAGGGGGCGGCCAGGTCTATGCCACTATGCGGACGAATGCAGCCGCACCACGTCTGGTACTCAGGATGAGCAAAGGGCTGCGTAATGACAGCCCCCAGAATCGGTTTCTGCATCACACCCGTACCCATTACTCCACTGGTGGTCACGGCAGTCGCACATGTTCCCCAGATATCGGTGCCACCACAATAACCCTCGCCGGACATCAGGTCCGGGGTAGGCGTCGGCGTCACCGGCTGCGCCGCCGGACCAAAGGCCGCCAGCGTGCTATTCTGCTGGATGAACGTGCCCAGCGATTGCAGCACGCCCTGCGATTGACCATTGTCTAATGGGGAGATAAAAAGCGCCAGCGCCGCAATCACGGTGAGACAACTCACCAGGATGCTCACAAGCGTCGCACGACGACGGCGACGAGGCGCGACCTGTATGGGCGCGGGAGCGGTTGAAATAGATGAAATAACGCGCACACGCTTCTCGGTAGCAGGGATCACGGTCGGAAGTCGAGTACTGGTGCGAGATAATGTCAGTTTCTTCGTCGATGTGGTCACATCGACAGGGATCAATGGAGCGCTAACAAGAGCGTCGGTGCGGGGTTGCGGCGGTAGCAACACCTGTTCCAACGCTTGCTGACTTCCGACAAAGGCTTCCTGCTGCATAGCAGATGGCGGCAATTGCGACCTATCCTCATGACGTGATGACGACATACATAATCCTCTACTAAACAGTAATTGCAGTGCTTAAGTAGAGCATACAGCAAGGCTATTACTCCCTCAAGCAGTCAAGCAAGGTCATAGGGTAAATAGGCTAGTTGCTGTGCATGCATCTTAACCTTCTTGCTAAGAGAGGAGCAATGGGGAGACGGAGATGATGAATTTTCACCATCGCCGTCCCTACACCAACCTCTGTTCATTATGAATAAACGAACTTAAGGTTGATGCTTTTTGGCGCGGGAAGATGAGCCAGATGGTACTTTTTGAATACCGTGCACACCTTCGCTGGTCAGAGCAAAAACTCGACTGTTATAATAAAGCTCTATCACCATGAGATGAGAAACCAGGAGGGTCGAACTATTTTTGCCAGGAGACACATCGCCAATAGTCGAAAGCACCCCGCGACAAGTGTCATTGACTGTCCCCAGATCATGAGGGAAAGCAATATATCACAATATACCAGGAAACGAGTACTACCCTGGTGGTTACGTGCCTTTCGTTTCCAGTTCAAAAGTTTCTTCTTCAGCCCCGATATGGCGCAGAGACGTTTTAGTATCGTTGAGGGGGCACTTTTGCTCACTCTGGCTATCCTGACCTCGCGCGGCCTGGGTGTGGTACGCCAGATTATTTTCAACTATCTCTTTGGCACCGGTGCGGCAGCCAGCGCCTACTACGCGGCGGCCAATCTCCCCAACACACTCTTTGATCTGATTGCGGGCGGCGCACTAACTCACGCTTTCATTCCGGTCTTCTTTTCGTATGAAAAGCACAAGGGCGAATACGAGGCGTGGCAACTCTCCTCACTCGTCTTTAATGTCCTGCTCGTCGCACTTACCATGATGATCTTGTTCGGCGAGTTTATTGCGCCTGCCTTCGTCAACAAAATTCTGGTCCCCGGTTATTCACCTGCCGAACAGGCTCTGACCACCTCGCTGGTGCGCATCATGCTCTTCCAGCCGTTCATCCTGGGAGCGGGCACCGTCGTCACGGCCATTCTCAATAGCAGACGCCAGTTCCTGTTGCCCGCACTGGCGCTCGCCATCTATAATTTTGGTCT
>Ga0078972_1003314_pt1 | contig 48717 bp, 35 predicted proteins | sample YelNatPaOPGAMG01_FD_67568 | JGI IMG/M metagenome (GOLD analysis project Ga0078972, IMG submission 67568) | Hot spring thermophilic microbial communities from Obsidian Pool, Yellowstone National Park, USA - OP-RAMG-01 (SPADES assembly) (version 2) | ecosystem: Environmental > Aquatic > Thermal... | reverse complement strand
CGCCGAGTGCCTCTGGCGCGGCCTCCCCGGCGACCCCATCAGTTGCTTCGACCGCATCGTGGAAGACCATCCCACCAACGCCGCCGGCTGGAGCCAGGGTGGCCCCTGGACCACCTCGACCGCCGGCAACGGCTACTTTGTCCACTACACCAAAAACTGGGACCCGCCATGGTCCTGGGCCCGCTGGGATTCCACGGCCGGCGGCTTCGCTCCCATCCGCTACCATGGCTTCTACCGGATCAGCGCCTTCATCGCTGCCATCTCTAACCGTACCACGAACGCCCGCTACACCATCCATTATTACCCCTCCCAGAGCACTACCGTCTACAGGAACCAGAGCGCGACCGCCAACGACTGGGTCTCCCTGGGCACCTACGAATTGGAGCATGACGACACCAACAATGCCTACGTCTACCTGGACGACTACACCGGAGAGCCGAAGAATACCCGCAATGTGGTCGCCGACGCGCTCAAGTTCAGCGCCGAAGTGACCTACCTGCCCAAAGTCCACACTTCCTCCACGCCGGGCAGTTGGGAATCGTACATCGAAATCCTCAACCTGAGCACTTCCCCGGCCCAGGTCACCGTCAACTGGTATCGGCCCGACGGTTCGCGCTACGGCTACCAGAACTTTTCCCTCCCGGCCCGGGGGGAGACCTCGGTGAGCACCTCCAAAGGCTTCGATGGGGCCGTCGTGCTCGTCTCCGACCAGGACATCGCCGCCGTACTCCGCTACCAGCGCGATAACAAGGTGGCCGCCTACACCGGCCTCTCCGAGGCCAACGGGGGAACCGGCTGGGGTCAGCCCGGGGTGGAGGTCTACGCCCCGGTGGTCATGTGGCTCCCCTGGGGCTCCACCTGGCGGACCTACCTCTACATCCAGAACGCCGGCGACGGCCCGGCCACCTTCGACATCACCTATTACGATGCCAGCGGCAACCCCCGGCCCGATTGTTCGCTCACGAATCAAACCCTGCCTCTGCGAGGGAGCGCCACCTACCAGCAGACGGCCTGTGGGGCCGGCTTCTACGGTTCGGCCCGGATCGTTTCCACCCAACCCCTGGCCGTGGTGGTCCTCCAGCAGGAAGATGCCCACGGGGCCTCGATGTACAACGCCTTCTCCTCCGGTTCCCCAACGGTCTACCTCCCCAGCCTGATGCGCTCCTGGTACAACTGGATCAGCAGTTTCACCGTGCAGAACCTGGGCACCCGGGCCACCGATGTTCACATCCGCTACGTGCGGGAAAACGGGGACGTGACCGAGCGAACCTACCCCAACCTCCTTCCCGGGGCCTCGGTCGTCATCGTCCAGAACGACCCCAAGTACGGTGTTCCGGATGTCCCCGGCGGCTGGCACGGCGGAGCCCGCCTGACCTCCACCGCCAACCCCCCTCAACCGCTGGCGGCCATCGTCAACCAGCAGCGTACCGACATCCTCAACCACCAGAGTTACAGCGCCTTCCTGGGTGGCCAAGGGACCCTTTATGGCCCCTTCACGGCTAACTACTACAAGAGCGGTTCCTACTGCTACGTCTCGGCCAGCGACATCCAGAACCTGAGCCCCACCGACGCCACCGAGGTAACCCGCCGCTATTATGACAAGTATGGAAAGTTGCGCCGCACGACCACCCCAACGCCCATCCCACCGGAAGGTGCGGTCTGCTTCTACCTGCCGGCCGAGGGGGTGGCCCAGGGGTTCTATTCCCTCCAGGCCACCCGAAATAATGCCGTGCCGATTTCCGGAATCCACAACATTGCCCGGCTGACCCTTTCGGGCGGCGTCTGCGGAGGCGAGACGCCGGGGGACTACGGGGCCAGTTACAACCTGGTGCAACGCTGATGGCCCCGGCCTGGGCCGGCCGCCTCGGAAGCCCCCGGGCGCGGCCGGCCCCCTTCCTGCGGTCAAAGTTTGCTCTTGATTCCATAGACATACCCGCCCCGCAGGCCGGCCAGTTCCTGGGTGTAGATAAAGGCCTGGGGATCCACCTGGGTGACCGCCTGGATCAGCCGGGGCAACTGGCGCGTCCCACAGACGACCGTCAGCACATCCACCGGCCCATCCCGCCCCTCCCCGGTGTAGCGGGTCAGGGCAAAGCCGGCCTCCCGCACCACCGCCTCCACCCGCTCCACCGGCTCGCGGACGATCACCGTCGCCTCCACCACCCTCCGCCCCATCCGCTCGTTCAGCACCATGCCCAGAAGCGTCCCCACGGCAAAGCCGCCGGCATAGGCCAGCACGTTGAACCAGTTGCCGATGTCCTGGATGACCTTGCTCACCACCAGGATATAGACCACGATTTCCACAAAGCCGACCAGGGCGGCCAGAACTTTGCGCCGACGCACGATCAACTGGACCCGCATCGTGCCCAGGCCGACGTCGACCACCCGCGCGGCAAAGATCAGCGCCGCCCACAGAAAAGCCGACCAGAATTCAGCCATCCTGTCCTCCTGAAGTTTCCATCACCTCCCGCCCCAGGACGGCGGCGATTTCATCCGCCGAGATCGGGCCGGCCCGAAGGATGCGGGGCGGCTCCGCCGTCAGGTCCAGGAGGGTGGAGGGGCGGGCCAGGGGGCATCTCCCCCCATCCAGGATGAGCGGGAGGCGGCCCCCCAGTTGTGCCCGGACCTCTTCGGCGGTGGCCGGCGAAGGCCTCCCGGAGCGGTTGGCGCTGCTGCTGGCCAGCGGCCGCCCCAGACCACGGGCCAGGTTCCTGGGCAACGGGTGGTCCGGCAACCGCACGGCCACCGTAGGCCGTCCCCCGGTCACCCGATCCAACACCTCCGGCCGTTTCCGGAGCACCAGCGTCAGCGGCCCGGGCCAGAAGCGCTCGGCCAGACGCCAGGCTCCGGCCGGCACCTCCGGACACACCCTTTCCATATCGGCGGCCTCGGCCAGGAGGAGCGGCAACGCCAGTTCGGAGGGCCGGCCCTTGACCCGGTACAGCCGCTCCACCGCCGCCTCGTCGTCCATCCGCACCCCCAGGCCGTAGACCGTATCGGTCGGGAAGGCCACCACCTCCCCCCTCCGCAGCCAGGCCAGGGCCTCCTCCAACGCCTCCGGCACCTCCGCCCGGAGGACCAGTGTCGTCCAGGAAGGGGTCTCTTCCGTTACCATTTTCCCAGCAACCCCATGGCCTGGAGGGTCAGCAGGACGATGGCCAGAAGGAGCACCAGCCCATACTCCCAGAACAGGCGGGAGGTCAGTTTTCCCCGAAAATGATGGCGAGAAAGGCTCACCAGGACATAGAATACGACCAGCAGGAAGGCTCCCCCGCTCAGGCCACCGGTGGCCCAGTAGTTGAGCGGCCAGGTGACCTCGCCTACGGCCAGCCCCACCCCGGCGGCATAGAGCAGGGCTTCCCCGCGAGAAGTAAAACGGCGCAGCAGGGCCAGGGCCAGGAGAAAGGCCAGGACGACCAGCGCAGTGGCCGAGAAGAGGCTGCGCAGCCGCAACGTATAGATCGCCCCGAAGAGGAAAAAGGCGGTCAGGTAGAGGGAAAGGTCCAGGAAGAAGACGCTCCCCTCGCGCATCCGGGGCCGCTCGTCGTGGCGATAGTGCAGGGCCACCAGTTCGCCCAGGAGGAGGAGGGCGGCGAACCCCAGTCCCACCGACCGCTCCACCAGGCCGGTCAGGAGGCGCAGAAAGAGGAAGGCGGTCAGCGTCAGAAGCACCGGCCCGATCCAGGAAACCGGGTCCAGTCGCCGGTGTCGCCCGGTGGGAAACGCCTCCTCGGCCACCTCCGGCCGGGCGAATTCCACCCCCACCGCCACCACCAGGAGCAGGAGGAAAAGGATCATCCAGGCGATGGAGACGTCCACCTCCAGGCGTTCCTCCGGAGGGATGAAGGCGTAGCGCAGGTCCCCGTGGAGGAGGTCATAGTAGCCGATATGGGGATGGTCCTCGGCATCCAGGGCCAGGGAGACGGCGCCCAGGCGCAGGTCGCTCTCCACCGTTTGGGAGATCCAGGAGGTGCCCTCTTGGGAGAAGTACAACAGGCGGCCGTGGGAGGCGTCGAAGCAGGCCAGGTGGGGCCGGCCCTGGCGGTCCAGGGCCAGGGTGCCGCACAATCCCCCCGCCCCTCCGCTCCATACCGTCTCGGTGATCCAGGAGCCGTCGTAGAGGGCATGGCGCAGTTCGCCCCGGCCGATATCGTAGTAGCCGATATGCGGCCGGCCCTGGCCGTCCAGCGCCAGGGAAGCACAAGTCCCCGCACCTCCCGGCCCGTCCACCGTCTCGGTGATCCAGGCGGCGCCGGTAAACCGGGCATAGCGCAGTTCGCCCCGGCCGGCGTCCTGGTAGGCGATGTGCGGCAGCCCCCGTCCGTCCAGCGCCAGCGAGGCGTACCGGCCCACATCCCCGGCGGCGTCCACCGTCTCGGTGAACCAGGCGGTGCCGTCGAAATAGGCGTAGCGGAGGTCGCCGTGGGTCCCGTCGTAGTAGGCGATGTTGGGCTGGCCGTCCTCGTCCAGGGCCAGGGAGGTGTACATCCCCACGCTCCCGCTCACCTCCACCGTCTCGGTCACCCAGGCCAGGCCGTCGTAACGGGCGTACCTCAGGTTGCCCTGCCCGAAATCATAGTAACTGAGGCGGGGGAAGCCGGCCCGGTCCAGGGCGATGGAGGGGTAAGCCCCGACCGCTCCGGCGCTATCCACCGTCTCCGTCACCCAGGCAAAGCCATCGAAGCGGGCCACCCGGAGGTCGCCGGCGGCGGCATCCAGGTAGGCCAGGTAGGGAACTCCGCCCCGGCTCAGGGCCAGGGCGGCGTAGGCCCCGACGTCGCCCGCGCTCTCCACCGTCTCCACCTGCCAGGTCGGGGCCGGCCCCAGGCGCGGCAGCGGGATGACCAGGGTCAGGGACTGGAGGCCCTCGACCAGGAGGATCAGCCCCAGGCCCAGAACCACCAGGCCGACCAGCGGCAGTATCCGTTCATAATGGGGCATGGTCGTCCTCCGCATCGGCCGGCGCTTCCCCGCAGCGGCGGAGAATCTCCCGGGCGGCGATGACCCCGGAGACCGAGGCCTGGATCAGCCCCCGGGTGACCCCGGCCCCGTCGCCGGCGGCAAAGAGGTTGGCCACCTGCGCCGTCTCCAGCGAGGGGGTCAGGTCCAGCCGGGAGGAGTAGAACTTGGCCTCGACCCCGTAGAGCAGGGTATGGCGGGAGTTGACCCCGGGGGCCAGTTTGTCCAGGGCCTCCAGCATCTCCATGATGTCGGCCAGGTAGCGGTAGGGCAGGACGAAACTGAGGTCGCCCGGCACGGCGCTCTTCAGGGTCGGCTCGACGATGCTACGGGCCAGGCGCTCGGCGGTGGTGCGCCGGCCGGCCCGCAGGTCGCCCAGCCGCTGCACCATCACCCCCCCGCTCAGCATATTGGCCAGCCGGGCCAGATAGCGCCCGTAGGCAATCGGCTCGTGGAACGGCTCGGTGAAGGAGGTGGAGACCAGCAGGGCAAAGTTGGTGGAGGCGGTCGGCCGTTCGGCGTAACTGTGGCCGTTGACCAGCACCACCGGGGGGTCGCCGTCGGCGAACTCCGGGGTCACCTCGCCGTGTGGGCAGACGCAGAAGGTGCGCACCCGGTCGTCGAAGCAACGGGTGGTATACTCCAGTTTGGCCTCGTAGAGGGCGTCGGTCAGCGGGGCCAGCACCGGGGCCGGCACTTCCACCCGCAGCCCCACGTCCACCGGGTTGTTGCGGAGGGAAATCCCCAGCCGCCTGGCCTCATCGCGCAGCCAGGAGGCCCCTTCCCGACCGGGGGCCACCACCACAAAGTGCGCCCCCAGTGTTTCTCCGTCGGCCGTGGTCACGCCCACGACCCGTCCCCCCTCCACTTCCAGGCGAACGACGGGGGTATTCATCCGGATTTCCACCCGCCCGGCCAGTTCCTCGTACATGGCCTGGACGACGGCGCTACAGTGCTCCGTGCCCAGATGGCGGATGGGCACCGGAATCAGGCGCAACTCGTTCAACGCCGCCCGGCGTTGCCAGTCCTCGACCTCCTCCCCCAGGCCGTACACCTGCTCCGAGGCCCCGAAGCGGCGGTAGAGGCGGTCCACGTAGGCGATATGCCGTTCCAGGAGGGGGCGAGGCAGGAAATCCCCCAGCCAGCCGCCCACGTCGGGGGAGAGGGTCAGTTTCCCATCGGAAAAGGCCCCGGCCCCGCCCCAGCCGCAGAGTTGGGCGCAGGGCCGGCAGTGGCGGCATTCTCCGCCTTCCTCCCGCAGGGGGCAGATTCGGTGCGCCAGGGGGCGGCCCTTTTCCAGGAGGAGCAGGCGGAGGTGGCCGGAGCGGGCCAGTTCCAGGGCGGCGAAGAGGCCGGCTGGGCCGGCCCCCACGATGATGACGTCGTAACGTTCGGCCATCTCCATCGGGTTGGAAGGGGCCCTAGAGCGGGGCGAAGCGCGCCGTAAAGTGGCGCAGGTAAGGCGGCTCGTAGACGATGCGCATCCCCCGCACCTCCCCGGCGCGCCGGTGCACCTGGGCCACCGTCTCGGCCACGTAATCCATCTGGGTGTTCGTATAGACCCGGCGCGGGACGGCCATACGCACCAGTTCCAGGGCCGGGTAGATGATCGTCCCGGTGTCCGGGTCCCGGCGGGCGTTCATGACCGTGCCGATCTCCACCGTGCGGACTCCCCCCTGGATGTAGATTTCCACGGTGAGGGCCTGGGCCGGAAGGCTGGACTGGGGCAGGTGGGGGAGGAAGCGTTTGGCGTCCAGGTAGACGGCGTGGCCCCCGACCGGCTCCAGGATGGGCACGCCCATCTCTTTCAGCCGTTCGCCCAGGTAGCGCACCTGGCCGATGCGGTAGGCCAGGTAGTGTTCGTCCAGCGCCTCCCAGAGGCCCCGGGCGATGGCCTCCAGGTCCCGGCCGGCCAGGCCGCCGTAGGTGGGGAAGCCCTCCCAGAGGATCAGCCGCTGGCAGACCCGCTCGTAGAGTTCGGGGTCGCGCATGGCCAGGAAGCCGCCGATGTTGACCAGGGCGTCCTTCTTGGCGCTCATGGTGCAGCCGTCGGCGTAGGAGAAGGTCTCCCGGACGATCTCCAGAATCGGCCGGCCGGCCTGCCCCGGCTCCCGCTGCTGGATGAAGTAGGCGTTCTCGGCGTGGCGGCAGGCATCCAGGAAGAGGGGGATGCCGTGGCGATGGAGCACCTCGCTGACCTGGCGGATGTTCTCCAGGGAAACCGGCTGGCCGCCGCCGTTGTTGTTGGTGATGGTGATCATCCCCAGGGGGATGCGCTCCGCTCCCACCTCCCGAATCAGGGCCTCCAGGCGGGCCACATCCAGGTTGCCCTTGAAGGGATGGGGCGACTGGGCATCCAGCCCCTCTGGAATCACCAGGTCCACGGCATGGGCTCCCAGGGCCTCGATGTTGGCCCGGGTGGTATCAAAGTGCATGTTGCTGGGGACGTAATCGCCCGGGCGCAGCAGGGTGGCGAAGAGGACGTGCTCGGCGGCGCGGCCCTGATGGGTGGGAACGAAGTAGGGGAAGCCGAAGATGGCGCGAATCGCCTCCTCCAGGTTGAAGAAGTTGCGGCAGCCGGCGTAGGACTCGTCGCCCAGCATCAGGCCGGCCCACTGCCGGTCGCTCATAGCCGAGGTGCCGCTATCGGTCAGGAGGTCGATGTAGATGTCCTCCGCGCGTACCCGGAAGAGGTTATAGCCGGCCTCGGCGATGATGCGCCGGCGCTCCTCCTCCGTGGTCATCCGCACCGGCTCGACGACTTTGATGCGGAACGGTTCCACAGGCGGGCGAATCAAGGGAAGCCTCCTTTGGCCAGTCTCACCACCTTGTGCTTGCCAGGGCCATTCTATCCTCTTTCCAGAGGAATGTCAAACGGGATACCGTGTCTGTTTCCTTGTGGTGGCAACCTGGCCGACCTGCGAAACGGATACAATCCCCGGGATGCCCCCGATTTGCAAATTTGGGCGACCTGTAGTATACTGGCCGGCCGTCTGGGTTGTGCCCAAAAGGGCAATCTGCCCGGGCAAAGAGAAAAAAGGAGGAGGCATGCTGCGTGATTACCTGTTTATCGGTATCCTGCTCCTTTCGGCCATCCTCTTTGGCGCCCTGATCATCTTTGCCGCCTATCTCCTCCGCCCCAAACGCCCCTATCCGGCGAAACTCTCCACCTACGAATGCGGCCTGGAAACCATCGGGCCGACCTGGGTGCGGTACCGCGTCCAGTTCTACCTCTATGCCCTGGTCTTTGTCATCTTCGATATCGAGACCGTCTTCCTCTACCCCTGGGCCGTGGCGCTCCAGGGGCTGTCCACCTTTGCCCTGGTGGAGATGGCCATCTTCATCGCCATCCTGGTGGCCGGCCTGATCTACGCCTGGAAGACGGGGGCTCTGGAGTGGGTCTAGCATGGCGAGGGAACCGATGAGCCAGACGGAAGAGGAACTCCAACGGACCCTGGAGCAGAGCGGGGTCTTTTTGACCAACAGCGAAAAACTGAGCCTCATCGAGGGGCTGTACAACTGGGGCCGGCGCAGTTCGCTCTGGCCGATGATGTTCGGCCTGGCCTGCTGCGCCTTTGAGATGATGGCCACCGGGGCACCGCGCTTCGACTTTGCCCGTTTCGGCTCCGAATTCTTCCGGGCCTCGCCCCGCCAGGCCGACGTGATGATCGTCTGCGGGACGGTCACCAAGAAGATGGCCCCGGCGGTGGTGCGCCTCTACAACCAGATGGCCGAGCCGCGCTACGTCGTGGCCATGGGGGCCTGCGCCTGCTCCGGCGGGCCGTTCCGCGACGGCTACAACGTCGTCCGGGGGATCGACCTCTACCTGCCGGTGGACGTCTACATCCCCGGCTGCCCGCCCCGCCCGGAATCGCTCCTGGAGGGGTGGTTCGCCCTCCAGCGCCTCATCGACCGGCAACGCCTGAAGGAGGTGCCCTGGTACGGGAAGGAGGACAAGTCCCGGGAGCGGCCGATTCCCCGCTACGGCCCCCACGGTTTGGTCCTGCCGGAGGAAACCCAGGAGGCGAGCCGATGACCGAAGAAGTGCTCAGGCGGCTGGAGCAGGTCCTTCCGGCCGGGGCCATCCAGGAGGTTCAGGAGAGCGGGGCCTGGGTTCTCGCCCCCGAGTTCCTCCTGGAGGCCGGCCGCCACCTCCGCGACGTGGAGGGCTTCGATTACCTTTCCAACCTGAGCGGAGTGGACTGGATCGAACGCGGCTACTTCGAGGTCGTCTACCACCTTTACGCCATGCGGCGGGGAGAACGGCTGGTGCGTGGAGAGCAGCCGGACGGCCCCCTGGGCCCCCTGGTGCTCAAGGTGAGGACGCCCCGCCAGGACCCCCGGGTGCCCTCGGTGACTTCCCTCTGGCCCAGCGCCCTCTGGCAGGAACGGGAAACCTACGATATGCTGGGCATCCGCTTCGAGGGCCATCCGGACCTGCGCCGGATCTACCTCTGGGACGAGTTCGTGGGCCATCCGCTGCGCAAGGATTTCCAGCCGGAGGAGGGTTAGCGTGACTCAGGAGAAGGTGTCGCCGACGCCGCTGGAGGTCGAGGAACTGGAGACCGAGACGGTCCCCCTCAACGTCGGCCCGCAGCATCCCAGCACCCACGGCGTCTTTCGCATGGTGGTCAAGCTGCAGGGCGAGACGGTGGTGGACCTGGACCCGGTCCTGGGCTATCTGCACCGCTGCCAGGAGAAACTGGCCGAGGGGCACACCTATTTGCAGTCCATCCCCTACACCGACCGGCTGGATTACGTCTGCGCCATGACCAACAACCACCCCTACGTCATGGCCGTGGAGAAACTGGCCGGCCTGGAGGTCCCCCGGCGGGCCGAATGCATCCGGGTGATCATGGACGAGTTGACCCGGATCATGAACCATGCCCTCCTGGTCGGCTTCCTCCTGAACGATATGGGGGCCTGGCTGACCCCGGTGCAGTACGGCCTGCGGGAGCGGGAGAAGATCCTGGACCTCTTTGAGATGGCCTCCGGGTCGCGCATGATGTGCAACTATATGCGCTTCGGCGGAGTGGCCCGAGACCTCCCGGAGGAGTTCCTTCCCCTCCTGCAAAAGGTGGTGGACGATTTTCCCGGCTTCATCGATGAGTACGAGCGCCTCCTGACCACGAACGAAATTTTGATGTCCCGCTGCAAATATGTGGGCATCCTGCCGCCGGAACGGGCTGTGGCCTATGGCGTCACCGGGCCGGTGTTGCGGGCCTCCGGCGTGGCCTATGACGTCCGCAAGGTGGACCGTTACTCCCTCTACGGCGAACTGGATTTCGACGTGCCGGTGGGCACGGTGGGCGACACCTACGACCGCTACCTGGTGCGCATCTACGAGATGCGCCAGAGCATCCGCATCCTGAAGCAGGCCATCGAGCGCCTCAAGGAGACGCCGCCGGGGGACATCCAGAGCAAGGTGCCCCGGGCGCTCCGGCCGCCGGCCGGCGAGGCCTACGCCCGCATCGAAAGCCCCAAGGGCGAACTGGGCTTTTATATCATCAGCGACGGCGGCGAAAAGCCCTACCGCTGGCGGGTACGCGCTCCCTCCTTCGTCAACCTGACCCCCCTGGCCGAGATGTGCCGGGGGCACAAGGTGGCCGACCTCATCATCATCTTCGGCAGCATAGACATCACCATGGCGGAGGTGGACCGGTGACCCTGACGGTGCCACGTCACGACGAATTCCGCTTTCCCGGCTGGGGGCTGCTCAAGGGCCTTTGGGTGACCGGGGTACATTTCCTCCGCACCTATTTCCTGCGCAACCAGCGCATCCCCGGCCAGGCCCTCTTCCCCGGCGGGCGCTACGGCCTTTTCACCGTGCAATACCCGGAGGAGCAGGCCCCCATCCCCGACCGCTATCGCGGCCTGCCCATCCTCCTTTACGACGACGCCACCGGGGCCGAACTGTGCACCGCCTGCATGTCCTGCGCCCGGGCCTGCCCGGTGGGCATCATCCACATCGAGCAGGGGACGGACGCCACGGGAAAGAAAATCCCCTATGCCTCCAGTTTCACCATCGAGTACGACGTCTGCCTGAACTGCGGCCTCTGCATGGAGGCCTGCGCCTTCGGCTCCATCGTCCTGGACCACAACCTGAAGACGGCGCGGACGCGGCGGGAGGACTTCCGGATGACCAAGGAAAAACTCCTGCGCCCGATTTCCTATTATGAAAAAATCGCCCCCAGCGTGTGGGCGGAGATGCGCGAAGAGGCGCTCAAACGGCTGGCCGGCACGATCGGCCGGCGTCCGCCGGAGGTGGGCCGGGTGCCCCGGAAGAAGGTGGAGGGCTAGCGATGGAACTCCTGATTCAGGGCCTGGAGAGCCTCCTCGGAGCCTTTCTCCCGGAGTGGCTGATCGTGTTGCTGGCCTTTGCCATCGTCATCACCCTCATCCTGCTCTTCCCCACCCTTCTCTTCATGTTGATGACCTGGCTGCTCCGCCGCGGGCTGGCCCGCGTGGCCGACCGCATCGGACCCAACCGGGTGGGGCTGGGGCCGTTCAACCCGGAGCGCACCCGCCAGCGTTGGACGCTCTGGGGGCTTTTGCAGCCCATCGCCGACGGCATCAAGATGTTCACCAAGGAGGACATCGTCCCGGAGAAGGCCGACCGTCTCCTGCACCGCATCGCCCCCATCGCCGCCATCGTCCCCTCCTTCCTGGTCTTTGCCGTGATTCCCTTCGGCAAGGGGCTGATGGCGACCGACCTGAACGTCGGCATCCTCTACGTGGTGGCGGTCTCCTCGCTCTTTACCCTGGTCCTTCTGGTGGCCGGCTGGTCCAGCAACAACAAATACTCCCTCCTGGGGGCGATGCGCACGGCGGCGCAGATGGTGAGTTACGAGGTGCCCATGGTGCTCTCCCTGGTGGTGCCGGTGCTCTTTGCCGGCTCGCTCTCCCTGAACCGCATCGTGGAGAATCAGGGGGCCTGGCTGGGGCTGCGCTGGCACATCTTCTACTTCCCCCTGGGCACGCTGGCCTTTCTCACCTACTTTATCGCCGCCCTGGCCGAGATCAACCATACCCCCTTTGACCTGGTGGAGGCCGATTCGGAGATCGTGGCCGGCTATGTGACCGAGTACAGCGGGATGAAGTTCGCCCTCTTCTTCATGGGGGAATTTCTCAACGCCTTCCTGGTCTGCGCCCTGGCCACCGTCCTCTTCCTGGGCGGCTGGCAGGGTCCGGGGGTGCAGTTGGGCGGGGCCTGGGGATACCTCTTCTCCATCTTCTGGTTCTTCCTCAAGACCTTTGCCCTGTACTTCCTGCTGATCTGGATTCGGGGCACCTGGCCGCGGCTGCGGGTGGACCAACTGATGCACTTTGCCTGGAAGCGGCTGGTGCCGGTCACCCTGGGGAACCTGCTCCTTTCCGGCCTGGTGGTGCTCGTGGTCCGGGCGTTCCTGTCCTGAGGGGAATCATGGACGTGAATGTGGTTCTGTCGTACATCGCCTTCTTTGCCCTGGCCGGCCTGACCCTCTTTTCCGCCCTGGCCGTGGTCACGCTGCGCAACCTCCTCCGCAGCGCCCTGGCGCTGGTCGTGACCTTTATCGGCGTGGCCGGCCTCTACCTCCTCCTGCAGGCCGAGTTCATCGCCGCCGTACAGGTGCTCCTCTATGTCGGCGCGGTGACCGTGCTTATCCTCTTTGCCATCATGCTGACCGAGCGCCTGATGGAGGCCCGGCTGCGCCAGTTCACCGGCAAGTGGTGGCTGGCTGCGCCGCTGGTGCTCCTGCTCCTGGCCCTGATCGTCGTCTCCCTCCTGGGGGCCGTCTGGGTGGAGCGGCCCAAGGAGGCCCTGCCCGCCGAGCCGGTGGCCTCCCTGGGCCAGGTTCTGATGACCCGTTATGTCCTGCCCTTTGAGATCGCCTCGGTGCTCCTCCTGGTGGCGCTGGTCGGGGCCATCGTGGTGGCCTGGCCGGTTCGCGACCGGCTGAAGGTGGTGGAGGAGATGGAGAAACGGGTGGCCCGGGCGAAGGCGGGGTGGAAGGAGGAGAAGCCGGAAGGCCCCAAGGACGAGACGGTGGAGGTGGCCCGATGACGATTCCGCTGGAGTACTACCTGATTCTGGCCGGGGCGCTCTTCTGCCTGGGCGTCTACGGCGCCCTGGCCCGGAAGAACGCCGTGGGCATCCTCATGGGCATCGAACTCATGCTCAACGCCGTCAACATCAACCTGGTGGCCTTCTGGCGCTACGGCGTGGTGAGCGAGTTCACCGGGCAGGTCTTTGCCCTCTTCGCCATCACCGTGGCGGCGGCCGAGGCGGCGGTGGGGCTGGCCCTGGTCATCGCCATCTTCCGCAGCCGCCGGACGGTCAACGCAGACGAGGTGGATCTGTTGAAGTGGTAGCCGCGCAGGCGGGGAGACGACCGTGACGGACGTTCGAGCGCTGATTTGCCCGCAATGTGGCAGCAGTGACCTGGAGGAAATCTCCTGGGACCGGCGACGCTGTCGGCATTGCGGCACGGAGATGAGGCTTTCCGATGACCGCAACCGGGTGGAACTGCTGCAGTGGGTCTGTCCGCGCTGCGGGACGAACAACGTCGTCGGCACCAACTTCTGCCGGCAGTGTGGGGAACCCCTGGCGGTGCGGTGCCCGCACTGTGGCCAGGAGGAGTACATCGGCTCCCGGTTTTGTCCGAACTGCGGCCGTTCCCTGGAGGGAGCGCCGACGGTTCTGGAAGAACCGGCTCAGGCGGTGCTTCCTGCCGGCAAGCCGCCGACCAGCAGTTGGGCCATCGCCAGCCTGATCCTGGCGCTGCTGGGGTTGGGGCCGGCCGCTGTGATCTGCGGGCATGTTGCGCTGGCCGAAATTCGACGTGGAATGTCCGGTGGGCAATGGTTCGCCGTCCTGGGTCTGGTGTTGGGATACCTGGCGAGCGCCTTCCTTCTGTTCGGAGGGTTGGTGTACCTGCTGAGGTCGTTGGGATTGGCCTGAACGGATGTGGGGGCTGAGATGGTGAGATACAATCCTATTGAACATCATCGCCGCTCAATCCGCCCGCAGCGCATCATCCGCAGCGATCAGGATTGGGAACACATCCGTTGGTATATTCAGGGCAACCCCGCCCGTTGGGCTGACGACCTGGAAAACCCGAGGGGACAGACGCGCTGCAACTCCAGGAGCGCGGCTCAACGAGGTGCGGGAACAACTGCCCGGATGGCGCGGAGGCGTTCATGGAACTGATCCTGAACCTGGTCTGGCTGATTCCGATCTTTCCTCTGCTGGCAACGGCGGCGATCACCTTCCTCCCGGCCGTCTATCGGAACAAGAAACTGTCGGCCCGCCTGACGATCGGGATGATGGCCCTCTCCCTGCTCCTTTCCCTGCTCGTCTTTGGGGCTACGGTGGCCCATCCCGAGACCCAGGCCCGGCTGGAGGGCCATGAGGCCGTGGAAGCGCCGGCCGGCGAGGCCCACGCAGAGTCGCCGGAAGGGGAGGGAATCTTCCTCCCTCCTCAACCCATCTTCGAGCGGCAATTCCCCTGGCTGTCCACCGGCCGCCTCTCCCTGGAAATGGGCTTCTGGGTGGATCCGCTCACCGCGGCCATGCTGGTGATGGTCAGCCTGGTGGGGCTGTGCATCTTTATCTACTCCCAGGGCTATATGGCCGCCGAGGATTACCAGGGCGAGGACCAGCGCTACTCCCGTTTCTTCTCCTACCTGGGGCTCTTTGCCGCCTCCATGCTCGGACTGGTGATCGCCGATAATATCCTGTTGCTCTTTATCTGCTGGGAACTGGTCGGGCTTTGCTCCTACCTGCTGATCGGCTTCTGGAATTTCAAGAAGTCGGCCTACGATGCGGCCATCAAGGCCTTTATCGTGACCAAGATCGGCGACGCCGGCTTCTTCATCGGCATCTTTCTCCTTTACATTTATACCAAGAACCTGAGCATCGGCTACATCATCTATCGTCCGGAGGTGCTGGACCGCCTGGCCCATACCTCGGTTTTGGGCATCGGCTCCGTCGCCGCCCTGTCGGCCATCGGCCTCTTCATCGGCACGATCGGCAAATCGGCCCAGGTGCCGCTGCACGTGTGGTTGCCCGACGCCATGGAGGGCCCCACTCCGGTCTCCGCCCTCATCCATGCGGCGACGATGGTGGCGGCCGGCGTCTTTCTGGTGGCGCGGATGTTCCCCCTCTTCCAGGCGGCCGGCGGCGGGGTGATGAACTCTGTGGCCTGGATCGGCGGCATCACCGCCATCTTTGCCGCCACCATCGCCATCGCCCAGTACGACATCAAGCGCGTCCTGGCCTATTCCACCATCAGCCAGTTGGGCTTTATGGTGCTGGCGTTGGGGTTGGGCGGGTATGTGGCCGGCTTCTTCCACCTGATCACCCACGCCTTTTTCAAGGCCCTCCTCTTCCTGGGGAGCGGGGCGGTGATCATCGGCGCCCATCACGTGCAGGATATGCGGGAGATGGGCGGCCTGGGGAAGCGCCTGCCCTATACCTTCTGGACCTACCTGATCGGCATGCTGGCCCTGGCCGGCATCTTTCCCCTCTCCGGCTTCTTCAGCAAGGATGAAATCCTCCTGGACGCCTTCCGGCACAACACCGCCCTCTATGCCATCGCCACCGTCGCCGCCTTCATCACCGCCTTCTATATGACCCGACAGATGTTCTACGTCTTTGCCGGGAAGCCCCGCAGCCACGGGGCCGAGGCGGCGGCGGAGGTGCCCCTCTTCGGACGGGAACTGGCCATGGCGGCTCCGGCCGACCCCCACGGCGGGCACGGCCATGCTGCCCACGGCGAACACGCCGCCCACGGCGGCCCCCTGCCGCTCAATATGACCGTGCCGCTCATGGTGCTGGCGGCCGGCACGGTGCTCCTGAGCGCGGTGGGGTTGCCCCTGGGGGAGGGCACGCTCTTCTCCCGCTTCGTCGGCGGGCACGCCGACTTCTCCCTCCTGGTGGCCGGCGTCTCCACCCTGGTGGCTCTGGCCGGAATCGGCGCCGGCTACCTCATCTACGGGCGGAACCTCCTGCACTCTGCCCAGGACCCCGACCCACTGCAGGCGATGATGGAGCGGGTCCGCCTGGGCCGAATCCGCCTGGGAGAGAGAACGCTCGACCTGCGCCTGAGCGCCCTCTATACCCTGTGGGAGAAGAAATATTACGTGGATGAAATCTACGGCTTCCTCTTCGTTCAGGGGAGCCACCTCCTGGCCCGGGCCTCGGCCTGGTTCGACCGGGTGGTCATCGACGGGGCGGTCAACGGCGCGGCCTTCCTCTCCCGTCTCCTTTCCTCCGCCTTCGGCTGGTTCGACCTGGAGGTGGTGGACGGGCTGGTCAACCTGATCGGCTGGTTCGGGCGGGTCTTTTCCGCCATCCAGGGCTGGGTGGATCTGCATATCGTGGACGGCCTGGTCAACGCCTGGGCCATGGCCACCGGCTGGGTGGGCGACCGCCTGCGGCGCATCCAGACCGGGCAGGTGCAGGACTATCTCCTGCTGGTGCTTCTGGGCATCGGGCTTATCGTGGGCCTGTTCATTCTGCTATAGGAAAAAGGAGGACACCGAATGGACGTCGTTGGAGATTTCCTGGGGCGAATGTTCACCATGCCGACGCCGCTCTACTGGGTGGGCACGATTCTCACCGCCCTGGCCGTGGGGGCCTATGTCTGGGCCCTGCTCCTGCGCCGGGACCCGCCCAGCCGCCGAAATATGGGAGCCGGCCTGGCCGCGCTCATCACCTTCCTGCTCCTCCTGGCCGCGCCGGCCGCCTTTGGCAGCGTGGACATCCTGGGCCGGTGGCCGGTCCTCACCCTCATCACCTTCATCCCGCTCTTCGGGGCGATCGTCGTGCTGTGTCTTCCCAAGGAGCGCCACGACTGGATTCGCTGGACCTCCCTCCTGGTGAGCCTCTTCCCGCTGGGCCTCTCCATCGCCCTCTGGGTCGGGCTGAGCCAGTTGCCGGAGGGGATGCAGTTTGTGGAGAAACTGGCCTGGATCGAACCGATTCAGGTCTATTACCACATGGGGGTGGACGGCATCAGCGTGCCCATGGTCTTTTTGACCGCGCTCCTCACCACCCTGGCCGTGCTCTACTCCTTCATCGTCACCGACCGGCCCAAGGAGTACTATGCCTTCTTCCTGATTCTGGAAATGGCCATGATCGGCGTCTTTGTCTCGCTCAACTTCTTCCTCTTCTACATCTTCTGGGAGTTGAGCCTGGTGCCGATGTACTTCCTGATCGGGCTGTGGGGAGCGCCGCCTCGCCAGGAAGGACGAATCGTCCGGGGCGGGCCGTATGCGGCGATCAAGTTCTTTATCTACACCCTGGCCGGGAGCGTGGGCATCCTGCTGGCCATCCTGGGGATTTACTTCACCCAGGGGACCTTTGACATCATGGAGTTGACCCAGCGGGTGGCCGGCGGCACTCCCCTTTTCGAGCCCGGCTCGCTGGGGGCGGCGCTGGCCTTCTGGGCCTTTTTCATCGGTTTTGCCATCAAGGTGCCTTCCTTCCCCTTCCACACCTGGCTTCCCGATGCCCACGTGGAGGCCCCCACGGCCGGCAGCGTCATCCTGGCCGGCATCCTCCTGAAGTTGGGCTGCTACGGCCTCATCCGCATCCTCCTGCCCCTGATGCCGCACGAGTTCGAGACCTTTGCTCCCATCATCATCATCCTGGCGGCCATCAGCATCGTCTACGGGGCGCTGGTGGCCATGGCCCAGTGGGACCTCAAGAAACTCATCGCCTACTCCTCGGTCAACCATATGGGCTACGTGGTGCTGGGGGTGGCCATCGCCGCCATGAGCGGGGCACAACTGACCACCAGGGCCATCGCCCTGAGCGGGGCCGTGCTCCAGATGTTCAACCACGGCATCATCACCGGGGGCCTCTTCTTCCTGGTGGGGGTGATCTACGAACGGGTGCACACCCGCGACCTGCACATCTACGGGGGGCTGCGTCGGCTGGTGCCGGTCTATTCCGGGGTCTGGGGGGTGACCTCCTTCGCCTCGCTGGGGCTGCCCGGGCTGGCCGGCTTTGTGAGCGAATTCATGGTCTTTCGCGGGGCCTTTGGGGCCGCCCTGGAGGTGGGCAGTGCCCAATTCCAGATTTTGAGCCCGCTGGCGGTCCTGATTCTGGTGGCCGTCTCCACCCTGGGCATCGTCTTCACCGCCGCCTTCATGCTCTGGACGATACAACGGATGCTCTTTGGAACGGCCAAAGAAAAGTTCCAGGATCTCTACGACTCTCGCCACCTGTTCGATATGGACCTGCGGGAAATCCTCACCATGGCCCCGTTGCTCCTCTTCATGGTGCTGGTGGGGGTCTATCCGGATGTGTTGGTGAAGATGATCAACCAGGCAGCGACGGCCATCTTGAGCCTGCTGGGCTAGGATGGCGAGGAGGTAGCCCTTGGCCGAGGGAATCGAATTGCTTCTGTTCCTTCCGGAGATGCTTCTGGCCCTCCTGGGGCTTCTCCTCCTGGGGGTGGACCTCTTCTACCTGCGGCGGCGGGCCGACGGGGCGGCGCGGAGCAACTTCCTGGGCTATTTCACCCTGGCCTCGCTGGTGGTGGTCTCCCTGGCCGGCTACCTGTGGGGGCCGCGTTCGTTCCTCCTGGGCCTGAAGCCGCTGGAGGGGACCTTTGCCCGCATCCTGAGCCTCCTGCAGTCCGGAGGGCCGGTCTTTGGCGGCGTCTTTCGGGTGGACGGCATCACCCAGTTCTTCCGGGTGGTCCTCCTCCTGGTGGCGGCGCTGGTGCTCCTCCTTTCCCTGGACCGCAGGTGGGGCGAACACGAGGGGGAGTATTACGCCCTGCTGGTCTTTGCCGTGCTGGGGATGAGCCTGATGGTGGGGGCCACCGAACTGATCACCATCTACGTGGCTTTGGAACTGACCAGCATCTCCCTCTACCTCCTGACGGCCTTTGACTTCAACCGGCGTTCGCTGGAGGCCGGCCTGAAGTACTTTCTCTTCGGGGCCTTTTCCTCGGCCATCCTGCTCTACGGGATGAGCCTGGTCTATGGCTTCACCGGCACGACGACGCTGGAGGGGGTCGTCCGGGCGATCGGGGAATGGGGGGGATTGCCAGGGCTGCTCGGACCGGCCGGCCGGGGCCTCCTCCTGGGCCTGGTCTTCCTGGTGGCCGGCTTCGGCTTCAAACTCGCCCTGGTCCCCTTCCACGCCTGGACGCCCGATGTCTATGAGGGCGCCCCCACCCCCATCACCGCCTTCATCTCCACCGGCTCCAAGGCGGCCAGTTTCGTGGTGCTTCTCCGCGTCTTTCAGCAGTTCCTGGGGGCCGCCGCCGGGGAAGTGCGTTGGGAGGCCTGGCGGGAATGGGGATGGAGCGGACTCCTGGCCGTCCTGGCCATGCTCACCTTCACCGCCGCCAACCTGATGGCCCTGCCGCAGAAGAACGTCAAACGCCTCCTGGCCTATTCCAGCATCGCCCACGCCGGCTATATGCTCATCGGCGTCCTCCTGCACTCGCGCACCGGAGCGGAGGCCCTCTTCTACTACCTCCTGGCCTATGTGCTGACCAACGTGGGCGCCTTTGCCGCCGTCGTCGCCGTCGGCCGGGCGGTGGGCGGGGAGGAACTCCAGCACTTTGCCGGACTGAGCAAGCGTTCGCTGCCACTGGCCGGGGCGCTGACCATCCTCCTCCTTTCGTTGGGAGGGCTCCCCCCGCTGGCCGGCTTCTTCGCCAAGTTCTGGCTCTTCTGGGCCACCTTCGAGGAGGGCCTGGTCTGGCTGGCCGTGGTCGCCCTGGTGAACACCGTCATCGCCTTCTACTACTACCTGCGCGTGCTCAAGGCGGTCTGGTTCGAATCGCCGGCCGAGGACACGCCGGTGCAGGTCAGCGAGGCGGTGTCGGTGACCCTGGGGGTGACCACCGGGCTGGTCATCTTCCTGGGGGTGATGGCCCAGTGGGGGCTGGGCTTTGTCAGCGGAGCGGCGGGGACGCTCTTCCCGCACCTCCTTTTCCCGGGAGGATGAGCGTTACACGTTACACGTTACACGCTACACGTTACACGTTGCACGTTGCACGTTACACGTTGATCGCTATCGTTGCGTTGAGTGTGGTGTGACTATCGGCCGGGTGAACCTTCCTGCTTCCGGCGGGGAAGGCGGCGGGGGGCCGGCGCGCTGTAGGCCTGAAACAGCCCCAGGAGGAAGAGGATCAGGGTGAAGGGGTCCTGCAGCCGCGCCAGCAGCACCTCCATCACGCCGGACGGGTCCCGGGTCAGAGGCCTCACCTGGCCCCCGTCGGCGTCCATCTGGTAGATTTCGGCATCCCCATCGCGCTCGCTCCGAAAGGCCAGTTTCCCCTCGGGCGACCAGGCCGGGTCGCCGTCTTCGGCCGGCTCCTGGGTCAGCCGGCGCAGGTGATTGCCCTCGACGTCCATCCGGTAGATTTCGGCGTTGCCGTCGCGCTCGGAGACAAAGGCGATGCTTCCCCCATCGGGCGACCAGGCCGGGCTGCGGTCGGCGGCCGGGTGGTCCGTCAGCCGGGCCACCCCGGTGCCGTCGGCGTTCATGGTGTAAATCTCCCAGTTTCCATCGCGTTCCGAGGCAAAGGCCAGGCGCGTGCCGTCGGGCGACCAGGAGGGATGCTCGTCATCGGCGGCGTTCTCCGTCAGGCGAAGGAGGCCGCTCCCGTCGGCGTTCACCACATAGATTTCGGCATTGCCGTCCGAACGGGAGACCAGGGCCAGTCGGCTTCCATCCGGAGACCAGGCCGGCTCCTCCCCGTCGGGCAGGGCTGTAGCCAGCCGGGTTACCTCGGTGCCGTCGGCGTTCATGGTGTAGATGCTCCACCCGCCTCCGCGGTCGGACTGGAAAGCCAGGTGTCTTCCCCCGGGCGACCAGGCCGGGGACATGTCGGCATCGGCGTTGTTCGTCAGGCGGGACCACCCGCTGCCATCGGCCTGGAGGACGTAGATCTCCCAGTTTCCGCTGCGGTCGGACTGGAAGGCCAGGCGCGTGCCGTCGGGCGACCAGGAGGGGCGTCCGTCCTGGGCAGGGAGGGCGGTGGCGGCCAGGGCGACCTGGGTGCCCACGATCATGGCCAGGGTCAGCCCCAGGGAGATCCCCTGGAGGACCCGGCCGCGCTTACGGCCGGCCCCCAGCCGCACCGCCTCGGCGATCAGCCAGCCGAAGACAAAGGCCAGGAAGGCCAGGCCCATCCCGGAGAAGCGTTCCGCCAGGTACCAGAGGATGCCGCCGGCCAGGGCGGCCCCTAGGCCGTAGAGGACGGCCGGGCCGATCTGGATGTTCTCACTCTCGGCGGCGAAGCGGGCTTCGATCTCGGCCACACATCGGGGGCAGAGGGCGACCATCTGTCCCCGACGCGCCGGCAGCATCAGGGCCTCTTCCTCGGTGGTGGGAGACTGGCAGCGGACGCAGCGCAAGGCCGGCTCCGCCTCGGCCGGCCCCTCCCCCTCCTCGGCCGGTTTTTCCTCCTCCGCTCCCTCCACCTTTTTCTCGGCTTCCTGCTCCTGGGGTTGGGGACGGGGAGCCGGGCGCGGGGCGGGGGAGGCATAGGCCACAAAGAGGCTCAGAAGGTAGAGGAGGAGGGAGAAGATATCCTGCAGGCGAAGTTGCAGGCCGTCGGAGAAGCCGGCCGGGTCGGTCGCCGCCAGGGCCAGGAGCGTTCCGACGACGGCCAGAAGGGTCAGGCCCAGGGCGAGCCACTGCAATTCCCGGCTGCGCCTGCGGCCGGCCCCCCAGACCACCGCCTCGGCCACCCCCCAGCCGATGAGGGGGGCCAGGAAGGGAAGGGGCTGGTGGGTCAGATATTCCGCGACAAACCAGATTCCGCCCAGGACAACGGCGGCGGCCAGGCCGAAGACGACGGCCCGGCTGAGGGGGACTTGCTCCGGGGCCGTCGGCGAAGGCGCAGCCTCCTCGGGCGCTACGGGCGGGGCAGGGGCCGGCGGAACTTCCAGCAGGGCTCCGCAGGAACGGCAGGTGGTATTTTCGGGCGGGTTATGGGTCCCGCATTGCGGGCAAATCGGCATCATTTCCTCCTGTCTGGACAGACGATATCTTCCTGGGAATTACGTGCCCCACATTGGGGACAGGTTTGCACGCCGTTCCTCCATCCAGTCCGGTGCGGAACCTCACGGGCGCTCACGCTCGCCGGTCTGGCCCAATGCTTCCCGGTAGGCGAAGAGGGCCGGGATGCCTCCGGTATGGAGGAAGATGATGGTCTCCCCCTCCTTCCAGCGGCCCCGGCGGGCCAGGTCCAGAAGGCCGGTCATGGCCTTGCCCGTGTAAACCGGGTCCAAGAGGATACCCTCCAGGGAGGCCACCCGGCGGATGGTCTCCACCGTGGCCGGGTCCAGCTGGCCGTAGCCGGGGCCGGCATAGCCGTCCATGACGACGACCTCGTCCTCCGAAATGGGGGCCAGCCCCAGGAGTTCCGCCGCCTCGGAGGCCAGGCGGACCACGGTGCGGGCCAGGCGGACTGCCGGCTCCCCCACGCTCACGCCCACCACCTCCCAGGGCAGGTGGTAGAGGGCCCGGCCCAACACCAGGCCGGCCTGGGTGCCGCAGGAACTGGTGGCGCAGACCACGGCCCGGGGCGATAGACCCCTTTCCTCTACCTGCCGGGCCAGTTCCCGCATCGCCAGGGCATAGCCCAGCGTCCCCAGGGCGTTGCTTCCCCCGAGCGGGATGACGTAGGGGCGACGGCCGGCTTGGCGCACCTCCTCGGCCACCTGCTCCAGCAGGGCCAGCCCCTCCTCCGGCCCCTTCCAGGAGAGGAGGCGTACCTCAGCCCCCAGAAGGTCATCCAGGAGAAGGTTTCCCTGCCCCCGGCCGACGATGGGGCCGTCCAGCACCAGGACGGTTCGGAGCCCCAGGGAGGCGGCCGCGGCGGCGGTCAGCCGGGCGTGGTTCGATTGGGCCGCTCCGATGGTGACCACCGTATCGGCCCCCTGGTCCAGCGCCTGGCGCAGCAAAAACTCGAGTTTGCGCAGTTTGTTCCCCCCCAGAGCCAGCCGGGTCAGGTCGTCCCGCTTGCACCAGACCTGCCGGCCCACCTCGGCGCTCAGTCGGGGCAAAAGGTGGAGAGGCGTCGGCTCCGGGACGAGCGAAACTCGCGGTAGATCTTCCAGCGCAGGCATGCGATTTCCTCCAACCCTATCATACCACAGGTGAGCCGTTTTGGCCAATGCCCAGGGCAATCCGATAGGCCTCCAGGACACGCTCGGCCACCCGTTCCCAGTGGAAACGCTCCCGGACCCACCCTGGGCCAGCCTCTCCCATCCGGCGTCTTTTCTCCGGGTCGGCCAGGAGTTCGCGCAGGGCCTGAGCCAGGGCTGCCGGGTCCTGCGGGGGCACCAGAAGTCCGGTCACCCCATCCTGCACCACCTCGGGGAAGCCCCCGAAGCGGCTGGCCACCACCGGAACGCCCATCGCCTGGGCCTCCACCAGGGCGATGCCGAAGGTCTCGCTGGCGAAACTGGTCGCCACCAGGAGGTCAACGGTGGCCAGGAGGCGGGGGAGTTCCTCATGGGGAATCGGCCCCAGAAAGCGGACGCGGCCGGCCAGCCCCTCCGCCCGCACCTGCTCTTCCAGCGCCGGCCGGTAGTGTCCTTCGCCGGCGATCAGGAGGAGGGCGCCGGGCACCTCCTTCAGGGCGGAGATGGCGTACTGCACCCCCTTCCAGGGAATCAGCCGGCCGGCGTAGAGGATGAGCGCTTCGCCTCCCGGAGCCAGTTCCGCCCGCAGGGAGGAATCGGCCGGACGGGGGAAGAAGAGTTCGGCGTCGTAGCCGTTGTAGACGACCCGGGGGCGAAGGCCGTAATGTCGTTCCACCGTGTCGGCGTTAAAGGCGCTGCAGGAGACGGCCACATCGGCCCGGCGGGCGAAGACGCGGTCGCCGGGGAAGAAATCCTCCCCGTGGCAACCCAGGACCAGGCGCGACCCCACCAGGGCCCGCACCAGAACCGCCACCGGCAGGTCGTAGGGCTTCTGGATGTGGAGGATATCGTAACGCTCCCGGAGGAGGAGGGGCAGGGTAGTCAGGGCAAAGGTCAGCCGCTCCAGGAGTTTGGTCAGGGCGTAGGCCCGCTTCAGGCCGGGGAGGCGGCGGAAGGCCTCCCGACGGATAAAGGGGCGGCGCAGGACCTTCAGACCGGGATAGCGGTCGGGGTAGGGGCCGGATCCGGCGATCAGATGCACCTGGAGCCCCCGTCGGGCGAGTTCCCGTCCCAGTTCCCAGACAAAGGTTTCCACCCCGCCGGTGGTCGTGGTGGTGGTGAGGTTGTAGAGGGCCACCTTGCGCCCTTCTAGCCCTTCCACAGCGCCACCTCGAAGCGGGGGAGGAAAAGGAAGCGGGCCAGGCGGTAGGCCGTCCCCTCCAGGGCCAGGGCACGCAGGGCCCGGCGCAGGAAGCGCCGCCAGGGGCGGCGGCTGAGGGGTGGGCCGGCCCGCACCCGTTTCTCCTCCAAATCTTCCACCCGGAAGCCGAGTTCGCCGGCCAGCCGGCGGAAATTCCCCCAGGTGAAATAGTGCATCTCCGAAAGGGCCTGCCGGTCGGCAAAGGCGGCCTGCCCCTTTCCCCGGCCCAGGAGACGGATGAGGGCCTCGGCCCAGGGGCGGGGCAGCCAGTTGAGGGCCGGCAGGTGGTAATGGGGGTCGTGAAAGGCCCAACGGTTCATCACGGTGAGGAGGAGCACCCCGCCGGGCCGGAGCACCCGGCCGGCCTCGGAGAGCACCTGGCGGGGCTCCTGGACGTGCTCCAACACGTCCCAACAACAGACCAGGTCGAACGTCTCGGGGGGAAAGGGCAGGGCTTCTCCGGCGGCCCGGACGATGGGGAGGTCCAGGTCGTAGCGCCGGCCGCGCAGCCTGGTGATTTTACAATAATCCTCGTTATATTCCAGGGCAAAGACGCGCGCACCTTCCCGGGCCAGAGCCACGGCGAAGCCGCCCATGCCGGCCCCCAGGTCCAGGACGGCGCATCCGGCCGGGGAGGGGAGGACGGCCCGGACGCTGGTCAGATGTTCCTCCTGGTAGCGTTCCTGATGAATCCGGCGTTCCCGCCAGCGTTCGAAATCGCGCCGCCAGCGCATGTGCTCCAGCCAGGGGGCGATCCGGGCAACCAGTTCGGCCTCAAGTTCGTCGGGCATCTTCTTTCTCGTCGCCCCGGTAGGCCAGGAGGAAACCGCGCCGGTTCATCTCGGCGATGGCCTGCCAGAGGGAGGCCGGCTCGCTTCCGGGAGGCGGGAGGTTGGCGGCGAAGACGGCGTCGCCGGCCACCTCCACCCCGGCCGTGCGGGCCAGTTCGTCCCAACGGCGCAGCGTCTCCTCCAGACGGTCGAAGACGGCCTCCGGGTCGTCGTGCCGGCCGAAGTGGGTGAAACAGAGGGCAACCGGACGAAGGGCACGCAGCGTTTCCAGGGAGCGAAGCATGGCCGAAGGGTCAAAGGCCGGCGGCACCGTCACCGGGCGGGAAAAGCGATGGCCGAAGAGGCTCACCCCGGCGGCGTCTCCGGGGAAGAGGAGGCCCAGGCGGGGGAGGAAGTAGGCCAGGTGGTCCCGGGAGTGCCCCGGCGTGGGGACGGCTTCCAGGAGCATATCCCCGCCCAGGTCCAGCCGCAGTTCTTCGCCGGGCAGGAGACGCTCCGGGGGGATGGGGTGGACCTCGCCGTAGAGGGGGAAAAGCCTCCCCACCGCCTGGGCCACGCTTTCCAGGAGCCGGGCCGGCTGGGCCAGGTGGCGATGGTCGCGGGAGTGAATGGCCACCCGGGCGCGGGGAAGGTGCTCCAGGAGATGGCCGGCCGCGCCGGCGTGGTCCAGGTGGATATGGGTGCAGAGGATATGGGTCACCTCCTCCGGGGCGACCCCCAGGGCCTCCAGGCCGGCCAGGAGACGCGGGACACAGAGGGAGGTGCCCACCTCCACCAGGGCCACCCCCTCTTTCCCCCGGACGACGTAACCGGCCCCATACGCCTCCAACCCCAGAAGCCCCAGGTCCAGGCCGTAAACCCCGGGAGCCACGGAAAAAGGCTTCGGAGTTTCCATTACCGTTTTTTCCTCACCAGGGGAACAAAGAGCACGCCCCCGTAGTTGGTGCGGTGCAACTTTTCCCCCTCTTTTTCCAAAAGCCAGAGGTCCTGTCCCAGGCCCTGGGCGCCGATGGGGATGACCAGCCGGCCGCCGTCGGCCAGTTGTTCCACCAGGGGTGGGGGAACCTCCAGCGCGGCGGCGGTGACGATGATGGCGTTGTAGGGGGCGTGTTCCGGCCAGCCCTCGTAGCCGTCGCCCTGGCGCACATAGACGTTGGCATAGCCCAGGTCTTGCAGCCGGCGGGCGGCCTCCTCGGCCAGCGCCGGGATGATCTCCACCGTGTAGACCTCGTGCGCGATCTCGGCCAGGATGGCCGCCTGGTAGCCGCTGCCCGTTCCCACCTCCAGGACGCGGTCCTCCGGGCGGAGGCGGAGCAACTGGGTCATCAGGGCCACGATATAGGGCTGGGAGATGGTCTGCCCGTGGCCGATGGGCAGGGGATAGTCGGCATAGGCCTGGTGGACGAACTCCGGAGGGACAAAGCGGTGGCGGGGCACCCGCTCCATGGCCCGCAGGACCGCCGGGTCGGTGATGCCCCGGGGACGTATCTGGGTATCCACCATCCGTTTGGCGTCCACCGCCTCATCCTCCCCGGCGGCTTTCCGATGGGGGAAGCCTCGCCCTACTCCACCGGGCAGGTGACCACCCCGACCGTGCCGGGCCCGGCGTGGGTGCCGATCACCGGGCTCAGTTCGGCCACATAGAGTTCCTGGCAGTTCAGCCGGGAACGGACCTCGTCGTGGAGGCCGGCGGCTTCTTCGGGGACGCCGCCGTGAATCACGGCGACGCGCATAGGACGGTCCCCGGCCTCAGCGGCAAGGATTTCCAGCATCCGCTGAATCGCCCGGCGCTTGGTGCGCACCCGTTCCACGGCGTCCACCTGCCCATCCCGGACGGCCAGGAGCGGCTTCAGGTTGAGGAGCGAGCCCAGGAAGGCCTGGGCGCCGCCGATGCGCCCGCCCCGGTGGAGGAATTCGAGCGTATCCACGACGAAGAGGATGCGGATGCGTCCCCGGAGGGCCTCTACCGCCTGGACCACCTCCTCCGGCGGCCGGCCGGCTTCCAGGAGACGGGCCGCCTCCAGCACCTGGAAGCCCAGGCCCATCGAGGTGGAGAGGGAGTCCACGACGAAGATGGGCACCTGGGGGATTTGCTCCCGGGCCAGGAGGGCCGAGGGCACCGTGCCGCTCATCTTGGTGGAGATATGGATGGAGATGATGGCCGAGGCCCCGCCCTCGATCAGGCGGCGGTAGACCTCCAGGAAGTCGCCGGCCGAGGGCTGGGATGTGGCCGGCATCACCGGGGAAGTGCGCAGTCGGGCGTAGAACTGCTCGGGGGAGATGTCCACCCCATCGCGGAAGACTTCCTCCCCGAAGCGCACATAGAGGGGAACCACGGTGATGCGGTATCGTTCGACCAGTTCGGGGGGCAGATAGGCCGTGCTGTCGGTCACGAGGGCTGTTGCGCTCATCGGTAACCTCCTTCTCAACGTCTTCCACTCGCCGCGTTCCTGGCCACCCCCTCGTGGCCCAGCGCCGGGCGAACCGTCAGGATAACGCCATTATAAGGCCGGCCCTTCCTTCCCGTCAAATCCGCGTTTTCCCGTGTTTGTTTCCGCCGCCTGGAATATGGTCCGGCGAGTGATTCGCCTGGTCAAAGCACCAGGCGCTCGCCATTGTCCACACGCTGATCGTCCTGGCCTGGGCCGCGGCGGCCTTCCCCGATGAGGTGGGGGTACTCCTGGACTTCCTGGACTGGCCCGAGGTCGAGTTACTGGCACGCCTGGGAGAATTACGCGTGGATGTCAGCCACCGGCCCCCTGCGCCCCCTCCCACAGACGAAGGGCGTTTTCCCCCAGGATGGCCCGTCGGGCCGCCTCTTCCAGGGGCAACTGTCCCAGGTGGGCCAGGTAGGTGCGCGGGCGAATCAGGGGGAAATCGCTGCCGAAGAGGATTTTGTGCGCCCCGACCATTTCCGCCCCTACGGAGAAGATGCGCCAGCGGTAGAGGTAGGGGGAGGCGGCCGTGTCGTAGAAGACGTTGCCCAGGACCTGGGCCACTTCCGGCATGAGTTCATAAAAGGGCAGCCCCCCGCCCCAGTGGGCGCAGACCACCTTCAGTTCGGGAAAGTTCCGGGCCAGGGCGATGACCTGCTGGGGGAAAGTACGCCCCTTCCCGCGGTACTCATGCCCCACCGGCTCGCTCACGTGGGTCAGGAGCGGCCGGCCGCGTTCCTGGAGGAGGGAGACCAGGGGGGAAAGGAGGTCCCGGTCCTCCAGGGAAAAGCCCTGCCCATCGGGGAAGACTTCGCCCAGGCCGCTCAACCCGGCTTCCAGGGCGCGCTCCAGTTCCCGCGCTGCAGCCCGGCCGGCCCGGGGCTGCACCACGGCCAGGCCGATCAGCCGGCCGGGATGGCGCTTCAGACAGTCCAGAAGGTAGTCGTTGTGCTCCCGGCAGAGGCCTTCGTCGGCCCAGGCAAAGCCGCAGACCACCGCCCGGTCCACGCCGTCCAGGTCCATCACGGCGAGGAGGTCCTCAACCGTGGCCAGGCGGGCCCGGGGGTCCTCGTAGAGGAGGGAGAACCAGGCATCCCGCTCCCGGTAGCGCTCCCGTTGGGCGCAGACCTCGGGTGGGAAGATGTGGGTATGGGCATCAACGATCATCCTGGCTTCCCTCCCCCCAGGCCACGACGGTGGCGATGGCCAGGTGCCGTTCGTGGGAAAGGCTCACGACAAAGCGCCGGAGGCCCAGTTCGGCGGCGCGCGCCTCGGCCCGCCCGTGCAGGAAGAGGAGCGGCCGGCCGCGCCGGTCGGAGAGCACCTCGATCTCCCGCCAGCCCACCCCTCGCCTCCCCGTCCCCAACGCCTTCATCGCCGCCTCCTTGGCGGCAAAGCGCGCGGCCAGTTCCGGCGCCCGTCCCCGACAGAGGGCCTGTTCGGCCGGGGTGTAGATGCGCTGCAAGAAGCGCTCCCCAAAGCGCTCCAGCACCGCCGCCAGGCGCTCGATCTCTACGATGTCTACCCCCACCTGCATCTCCATCCGCTTCTCCACCGAAGATGGCCATCAACGCTCAACTTTCAACGATGAACGTTCAACGATCAACGCTTTATGGTCGTCCCACGCCGTAGTAGCGAAAGCCCAGCCGCCGCATCTCGGCCGGCTCGTAGACGTTGCGCCCGTCCAGGAGGACCGGCTGGCGCATCAGGTCGCGGATGCGCTCCATGTTCAACTGCTTGAACTCGTTCCACTCGGTTATCACCAGCAGGGCATCGGCCCCCTTGGCCACATCGTAGGGGGTGGCGCAGTAGGTCACCCAGGGCAGGATTTCCTCCGCCCGGGGCATGGCCACGGGGTCATAGGCCTTGACCTGGGCCCCCAGTTCGTGGATGCGGGTGATGATCTCGATGGAGGGGGCCTCGCGCATGTCATCGGTGTTCGGCTTGAAGGAGAGGCCGAGCACGCCGACCGTCCTCCCCGGCAACTCGCCGAGCATCTCCACCAGTTTGGCCACAAAGCGCCGGCGGGCGTCGTCGTTGATCTCCAGCACCGCCTGCAGGAGTTGGGGATGGCAATCCTGGGCCTTGGCCATATAGGCCAGGGCGCGGACATCCTTGGGGAAACAGTTGTGGACGATCAACCCATCGCTGCCGACAAAGAGGCCGTTTCCGGTTTCCAGGCTGAATACCGCCTCCCGACCGTGGTAGAAGGAGACCGAAGTGACGGGCAGCAAGGCCAGCGGGCCGTGGCGCTGAAAACCAAGCGGAGCAATGATGCGCCGGTACTGGCCGCACAGGGAGAGAATCTCCCTCTCCTTCTGGGGACCGAATAATGGAGCCATCTGGGCCACCTGGGGCTCTCCGGCGATGCGAATTACATAGCCAGGGACCCGGGAACGGTTCATCCGCTTGCAGGCCAGCGAGGGGACGACCCCCAGCGATTGGAGCAACAGCACCACTCCCTGGGCCAGCGCCGGGCTGGCCGTAGCGTACTCCAGGCAAATATGGCGTCCCCGGTTTACCTGGCTGACGGCCCCGTCGCCGCTGAAGATTCCCCGCAACAGGGCCAGGCGGCCGGCCTCATCGAGCGCCAGAGCAAAGGGAGGCAAACGCTTGTCATAGGAGTTGACGCCGCACCGAAGCGCATCGCGGAGCAGCCAGGCCAGTACCCGCGAAGAGACCACCAGCACGGTGGAGTTTCCGGAGATGCGGCGATGAAAGCGGATGTGGTAAGAGGTCAGAATATCCTCCAGATCCGCCAGGTACTCTCGTTCGTGGCGGCCAAAGGCAAAGGCAACCCGCTCCCGATGTCTCCCATGCCGCCCCACATCCACCGTGATCCAACCTTCGGCCAGGTAATACCCCACCATCCGCAGGAAACGCTCGTCCAAATCGAAGACGGCCGGACAGTAGGTTGGCCGCCCTTTGGTGGTGTAGAGTTGCAGGGCCCGTTCATCCTCTTGGGGAAAATACCCCTGCTGCCGCAGATGCCCGTAGACCCGCAGCGGCATATAGTTCCGGCGGGCGATATCATAGGGATAGGACATCTGGGATGGTGGGATGGCCGAGAGAATCTGGTGGTAGGCCCGGCGGAAGCGATCGTCCAGCGGGCGGACCAGAACGTCATCGGCCAGGGGATGGCCGGCCATCTGTTGAAGCAGGTACAGGGTCCGTACAGGGGGCAGGGGAAAGGAGGCCATCGGTGTGGCCAGGAGGTCCCCTTCCCGCACCTCAGAAGCCGGGACGATTTCCCATTCCCCCTTCTCCAGGCGGTAAACAGGAATGGGGTGGTCTGCGGTGACCTCGATCTTCCGCCCCATCCGGGTTTGTAGCCGTACCATGACCCCGTCATAAGGCCGGCGGGTCAGGCAGAGGATCGGGGTGACCACCGGCTGGCCGGCCGCCAGGTCAAAGGAACACACATACCAGCCAGAGGGGTAACGGACCTCCAGACCATCCGGGGTGACATCCCCGCTCTCCAGGGCCTCGAACATCTCGGCCAGGGTACGTGGCTGTACGGAGGGGGGATTCACCAGAAAAACGGTTTCGCTTCCTGCAAAGCACGAACCTCCAAAGCCCACCCCGGCGTTGAGGAAGTGCGGTCCGATGCGCCGGTCCATCCCCATGCCCCGGGCCACCTCCTTCACGTCGGCTCCCAACCGCTCGCAGATATGGGCGATCTCGTTGATGAAGGAGATGCGGGTGGCCAGGAAGGCGTTGGAGGCGTACTTGATCATCTCGGCGGTGTGCAGGTCGGTGATGATGACCGGCGCGTTCAGGGGGGCGTGCAGTTCGGCCACCTCCTCGGCCGCCCTCCGGTCGTTGGCCCCCAGGACGATTCGGTCGGGGTTGAAGAAGTCGTTGACGGCCGAGCCTTCGCGGAGGAACTCGGGGTTGGAGACCACGGCGAAGGTGCTGGGGTCGGCGTAGCGGCTGAGGATTTCGGTCACCATGTCGCCGGTGCCGATGGGCACGGTGCTCTTGTTGACGATGATGGTGCGGCCGCGCAGGTTCGGTCCGATGGACTCGGCGGCCATGCGCACGTACTTGAGTTCGGCGGCGCCGTTTTCGGCCATGGGGGTGCCCACGCAGATGAAGACAAAGTTCGAACCCGGGATGGCCTCCTCATAGCGGTCGGTGAAGCGCAGCCGGCCGGCAGCGGCGTTGCGGGCGATCAGTTCTTCCAGCCCCGGTTCGTAGAAGGGGGCCCTGTTCTGTTGCAAAAGTTCGATCTTCCGCCCGTCCAGTTCCACACACCAGACCTCGTTGCCCAGGTCGGCAAAGCAGGCGGCGGTGACCAATCCCACATACCCCATCCCGATCACGCTGATTCTGGCCATCCCGGCACCTCCGGCAGTTAGAGAAAGGGGTTGTACTTTTTCTCGTATCCGATGGTCGTCTTGGGTCCATGGCCCGGGTAGACGACCAGCCCGTCATCCAGCGGCAACAGAACCTCCTCCAGACTGCGAATCAGGGCTTCCATATCGCCGCCCGGCAGGTCGGTCCGCCCGACGCCCAGGTGGAAGAGGGTGTCCCCGCTGAAGAGGAGGCCCTCCCCCAGGAGGCAGATGCTTCCCGGGGTGTGGCCGGGGGTGTGCAGGACCCGGAAGGAAAGCCTCCCCACCCCCACTGTATCTCCATCGCGCAACAGGCGCGTCGGCCGGCAGGGCTCCCGTCGCAACCCCAGCAGGGCGGAGAAGTCGTACTGGGGGGCATAGAGGAGCGGCGCGTCCAGTTCGTGGACGGCCAGCGGCGCGCCCGTCCGGCGGACCAGTTCGGCGTTGCCCACGATGTGGTCATAGTGGCCGTGGGTATTCACGACCAGGCGGATGGTCAGCCCCCGGGCCTGGGCCCGCTCCAGAATCGGGGGCACCTCCCCGCCGGGGTCCAGCACCAGAGCCTCCCGGGTCTCCGGGCAGCCGATGAGGTAGCAATTGGTCTGGAAGAGCCCCAAAACCAGGGTATCCAGGAGAAGTTGTTCCATCGTTTCACCGCCGGCCATAGCGACCATCCCGGGACCTTTCCGGGACAGCCACCAGGAAGATGCCCCGGCTGGCAGGCCAGGGCGAGGCCATTGTACAACGCCGCCTCGGGGATTGTCAAACCAGAGGGCGTCGGGGGACTCCCCATACTTCCAGGGAGAGCAGGGCGGCCGGCACAAAGCGGAAGATGACCGGATGTTCCCCGGCCGGCAGGGCCACGCCGCGCAGGACGGAATTGGCCCGCAGAATCTCGACGGGAAGGCGTAGGGCGATTTTGCTCGCATCCCGCAAGGTTTGATAGAACGGCGATATACTGATTGAAACTTGTATGGATAAGTACTTGACAAAATGGGCGGATTGTGGTATAATAGGAGCAGGATAGGACAGAGAAGACGGATGGACAAGGGATGAACAGTCTGGGGATCGCTTCGGGGAGAGGAGAGGGAAATTCCCTGTCCCGGTCGGGTGGGCAGCCTGGGGGAAGGGAAGCGCCGGCGGCCTCGGGCCCATGGGACCCCGCTCCGTGCTCCTTTCCCCTGGGGAAGACGCGCCGGCCATCGTTCAACCGCCGGGCCGGCCTCCGGAGGCCACCTGGGGCATCCCCGATGCCGGGGAAATTGGGTGCGCCAGGCAAGGGTGGGGCGACCGTAGACCGGACGTATAGAAAGGGTGAGCGATCTGGTGTAACTTGGGGCTGAGGTGGTTCTTTGGAGCGGTCAGGGGGAAAGATGAGAGAATCGCAGGCGGTCAAAGGGCCCATCCATACCTTCGGTGCAGGGAACGGGGATGACGGGCATGCGCCCGTGCCCGATGGCGGCCGCCCGAAAGCGGAGCAGGGAGGGGAAGGCCTTCCATAAACTTTCGGCAAGGCGGGCCGGCACCCCCAGGCAGGCACGAAGCGAAAGAGGAGGCAACCATGAAAGGCAAACTCGGCAGGCGTATCGGTTTCCTGGTACTGGTCGTGCTCCTGGCCTTTTCCTCCCTGGTGGCGGAAGCCTTCCCCCAGGAGGAGAGGGCCGGCCAGGTCCCGGCGGCGCTTTCCGGTCCTTCCCCGGCGTCCCCGGGGGAGGCCGGCCTTCCCCCGACCCCGGAAGAAGAACCGACACCTCCGCCGCCTTCCTCCGGCCCGGCTGGCCAGGCCGGCGTGGATAGCCACCGGGTTGTGGCGACCGTTCCCCTGGGCCAGGGGGTCGGCCATCCCGCCGACATCGCCGCCAATCCGACCACCGGCCTGGTCTACACGGCCAATCCCTATGAGGATACGGTCTCGGTGATTCGCGCCACCGAACTGATCGCCACACTTCCGGCCGGGGAAAGCCCCGGCCGGGTGGCCGCCGACCCGGATACCGGGCTGGTCTATGTGGCTCTGGGCGGCCCTTCCGCCCCCGACCTGGCCATCCTCAGCGGGACGGAGGTGCTCACCACCACCTCGCTCGGCTGCAAGGCCGAGGCCATCGAGGTCAATCCCGTCAACCGGTGGGTATACGTGGCCCACGCCGGATGCTCCCAGGTCTCCATCCTCAGCGGGACGGAGGTGCTGGCCCAGGTGGCGGTGGGCGGGCCGCCCCAGGCGTTGGCCGCCCATCCCTCCACCGGCCTGGTGTATGTGGTGGCTCCTTCCTATCCCTACGTGACCGTCCTCAGCGGCACGGGCGTCCTGACCACCACCTACGTGGGAGGGGAGCCCTCCGATGTGGATGTGGACCCGGAGAGCGGCCGGGCCTACGTGGCCAACCTGAGCCCCACGGCCGGCCTGGCCGTCCTCAGCGGGACGGAGGTGCTGACCGCCATCCCCCTGGGGACGGGCGCGCGCCGGGTGCGGGTGGACCCGGCGGAGGGGCTGGTCTATACCAGCAACTCCACCCAGACCGTCTCGGTCATCGCCGGCACTGTCCTCACGGCCACGCTGAACGTTATCCTTCCCGACGAAATCGAGGTCGAGCCTGGGGGTCTGGTCTACCTGGAGGAAGAGGGGAGGGACCTGGTCATCATCCGTCGGACCGAGGTGATCTCGCGGGTTCCCGGGGGGGTGCAGGCCATCGGGGTGAATCCGGGCAACGGGCTGGTCTATGTGGCCATGTCTCCCCGGGTGCTGGTCTTTTCCGGGGCGCAGAAGGTTGGGGTCATTCCCCCGCCGCCGAATCCCGGGGAACTCCTGGCGAACCCCAGGAACGGGCTGGTCTACGACACCTGGGACCCGGCCGGCCTTCTGGTGGTCAGTGGGACCGAGGTGGTGGCCCATCTCCTTCGGGAGGGGACGAGTGGGGGGGTGGTCAACCCGGCCAGCGGGCTGGTCTATGTGGAGAGCGCGGGTTTCGTGGCGGTGGTGAGCGATACGACGGTGGTGGCCACGATGAGCGTGCCTTCGGGCATCTACGGCTTCGCCTGCAATCCGGCCAACGGTCTGGTCTACGGCACCATGCACTACAGCCATCAGGTGGTCATCCTCAGCGGGACGGAGGTGATCACCACGGTGGCGGTGGGGAGATACCCGTATGCGGTGGACGTCAACCCCCGGAGCGGGCTGGCCTATGTGGTCAACAGTTACGGCCGGAGCCTCTCCATCCTCAGTGGGACGGTTCCCCTGGCCACGATACCGTTTGAGCCGTCGGTTATTCCGCTGGGAGACGTCGCCGTCAACCCGGCGACCGGGCTGGTCTATGTGGGCGACGATGACCGGGTCTGGGTGATCAGCGGGACCGAGGTGCTGACCAACATCCATATCCTTTCCCCCGGTTCCATCGTGGTCAATCCGGCCACCGGGTTGGTCTATGTAGAAAGCGCCGACCGGTCCATCGTCATCCTGCGGGGGATCGAAATTGTGGCCGAGGTCGAACTGGGAGGGCTGAAAGCCCTGGTTGCTGCGCACCCCACCCTGCCCTATGTGTATGCAACCGGAGAATATAGCGATACCCACCTGCTCTTTGTGCTCCTCGGCACCTCCCTGGTGGAAACGATTCCTCTGGGGTGGGGGGTACCGTTCGGTGGAGTGGTGGTCAACCCGGTCAACGGGTATGTCTATGTGGCCCAGACGGATGAGCGCAGTCTCCTGGTTTTGGAAATCGCCCTGCCCTATCAGATTTATCTGCCGTTTCTGCCCAAAGTTTCCCCGCCGCCCAACCCTCCGGGCATGGAGGCGCCGGAGATGGTCTACGATACCGAGCGCCAGGTCCTGATCCTCTACAAGGGTGTCGGCAGCTGGGATTTCGGCTGGCCGCTGTGGGAGTACGACGGTTCGTCCTGGCGCGCCCTGACCCCCGCCCACATGCCTGGTGTGGGGCCTGAGCCCGGCATGGCCTATGATCGGGCCCGTCGTCGGGTCGTGGTCGGCGGCATGGTAGATAACTATCTCGACCAAACCTGGGAGTACGATGGGAACGACTGGTACCACATCACCTTCTACCCTGGATACATCGCCGCCCAGATGGTCTATGACCAGGTCCGGGAACGGGTGGTCCTCTTTGGCGGCTGGTACTGCGTGAAGACAGCATGTGCCTATTTCAACCAGACCTGGGAGTATGATGGCAGTGACTGGACCCAGATCCATACTCCCCACACCCCAACGTACCGGGCTCACCTGGGCCTGACCTATGACTCTGACCGCCAGGTGACCGTCCTCTTCGGCGGCTACGGGGGGCCTCCGCCAACCCCGGTCTACCTCTCCGATACCTGGGAATACGATGGCCAGGACTGGCACCCCATCACTCCCACCCACTCTCCCTCGGCGAGGTCCGGCCATGCCATGGCCTATGACGCGCGCCGAAAGGTGACCGTGCTCTTCGGAGGGTATGGACCGGGTGGGGTTCCCCTCAACGACACCTGGGAATACGATGGAAGCGACTGGCATCTGGTCACGCCGACCCTCTCCCCGCCTCCCCGCGCCGGCCACGCCATGGCCTATGACGCGGCCCGTGGGGTTGTGGTGCTCTTTGGAGGGCATGATCCGGCGGCCGGGTACTATGCCGATACCTGGACGTACGATGGTACGACTTGGCGGCATGTAGCCGGGCCAACGGACGGCGGTTCGGAAGGGAGGTGAAATCGCGGCATCTTGAAGGATCGCTCGATTACGGATCGGAGAAAGTTCTTCTGGAAGGGAGGTTTCCCATGTCGCGGAAAAGCGGCTACATCGGTATGGTTATGCTGATCGTGCTTCTGGTTTTCCCCTCTGCGGGAGCCGAAGCCTTTCCCCAGGAAGGGAGTATTCCTTACCCCGGGGGCATCCCAGTCGGTCCGGCGAGTCTGGCCGGCGCTACGGCGGCTTCCCCTCCTCCGGGAGAGGGGCCGGCCCCTGTCTCCAGTCCCCTCATGGTATACGACACCGCTCGGGGGGTTGCTGTCTTCCTTCAGGGCGGGACGACCTGGGAGTACGACGGTCAGGAATGGAAGGCTGTCTCTACCGCCCATCTCCCCGCCCTGGTTCCGGCCGGGATGGCCTATGACCAGAGACGGGCCCGGACCGTCCTCACCGGGTTGCGCGACTATTATATGGAGGAAACCTGGGAGTACGATGGGAAAGACTGGACCCACGTAACGGCGGGTCCTTTCCTCACCTATGGGGCCATGGCCTACGACAGCAACCGGCAACGGGTGGTTCTCTTTGGGGGAGAATGGTGTGCGAAACCGGGATGCACCTACTCCGACGAGACCTGGGAGTATGATGGCCGCCTCTGGACCCAGGTAACTCCTCCCCATAACCCGCCACCGCGAGCCCACTTTGGCCTGGCCTACGACTCCGATCGCCAGGTAACCGTCCTCTTCGGCGGCTACGGTGGCCCTCCACCCAATCCGATCCAACTTGCCGATACCTGGGAGTACGATGGCCAGGACTGGCATCTCATCACTCCCACGCAGTCCCCTCCGGCCCGGAGTGGACATGCCATGGTCTATGATACCTCCAGGAAGAGGGTGGTGCTCTTTGGCGGTATGGCGGGAGGGGAGGTGCTCAACGACACCTGGGAGTATGACGGTGTGACATGGAAACGCATCTACCCCTCCACCTCGCCTCCACCCCGCCGGGATCACGCGATGGCCTACGACCCAACCAGGGGCTACACCATCCTCTACGGAGGCAGCGGAGCGGCCGGACAGGATTGGGGCGACCTGTGGAAGTACGATGGTACCACCTGGAAACAGGCATATTCCTCTTCCCAGGTTGCGGCTCCGCCCACATACCCCTATCCCTATTGTCCCACCGAACGCCCCCGAAGGGCCGGCACCTTTTACATCATGCCGATCACCGATTTCGGCCAGAACGAGTACGGATGCGGTTCGGGGGGAAACGACTGGTATACCCTGTGTTGCGGCTGCCAGGGACCGCTGAACTGCCCCGCAAGTTGCTGGACGGAGGGCGGAAACCAGGACCTCATAAACCTTCAGGACCTGAAGGAGCGTCTGGGAGCCTCTTATAACAATCCCAACGTTGCCATCGGCTTCTCTGTCCCTATTTTCTATCTTGGCTTTGTGGACCAAGACAATGACTACCACTTCAACGAGAACATCCTGCGTTACGTCCTGGCCCTGGCAGCAGCCACTGATACCCCGGTACTCATTCATCTGAATGGCCAGCAATGGGCTGGCAAGGGATGGCCGGGATACGGCCAGTTGATTTCCCACCTCCTGGAAAAGGCCGAGAACAATATGCACCTGCCTAACCCGGACAATCCGGCCGGCTCGCCGTTGCCCTGGTATGACGAAAGCCGCAATCCCCCTCAGGACATCTCGCCTTCGGATATCAACCTCACCTCACCGGACCTGAACTGGATCCTGAATCGGGAATTCCAGCGCTACAAGGAGCGCAACCTGAAGGAGGCCGTTTGCTGGCTGAACGCCTTTCGCCAGGGCCCTAAGGGGTACCTGCTGATTGGCATCAGTATCGACTCAGAGATTGCCATGAGTTCTGTCTATGCTGCCTACCCCAACCTGGAGGTTTTCACCGATTGTGGGGGGTATATCTGCAACTACAATCCCTGGGACCGGCAGGTCGCCTTCGATTACCAGGACCAGTTCGATTATCGAGGAAACTATCCGGACGAATGCGCCTCCAGTCCTGCCCCGGACCCCAAATACTGCACCGGAGGGATGCGGCACGATTTTGCCGATGAGATGCTCGAACGTTTCAACGGAAACCTGAACGATTTCAACAGGACTATGGGGACCCACCTTCAGGGCTGGTACGCCAACCATGCGGCCGGCTCTCTCGATCACTTTGGGGACGGCTACTCGGTCCAGAACAATCCTCCTGTATGCCAATACAATGTGCCTGGCATGGATGGGTGGAGGTGTGTCTACCAGACCCACGACGACAACCCCTCTATTCCCTATAACCAGAACTATGTCGATGCCTGGACATCCTTCCGGCAGAAAATCGTCCAGAAGTGGGTTCAGCGGGTGGTGGACTGGACGACCTGCTCGACCCATGGGAACACCGACCATCTGTGGCCCTGTCCCCTGGGTGATGGGGAATGTACGGCCTCCGGAGGATTTCCCCCCTATCAGGTATTCACCCATCAGGCCTCCGATCCGGAACCCGAGGAGCGCCATTACTGTAGCCCGATCTGGACCGCCCAGGTGGCCGACGGGCAGGTTGGCTTGACCGCCTACATCCTTCAGGCAGCGAGTATGGTGAGCAAGAACCCGAATGACCCTACGGACTGGAACAACGCTGAGTACACCCATTTCTTCGAACAGGTAAGGGATCTGGCCGACGGTCAGGACAACCACTATCGCTGGGGGTTCCTCGAATGGAATACCATCGGTTACAACTGTAAAGACCCTGAATATGCGGTCAATTATCGGGCTCTGGAGAATCTGTATAACTGTGGGGCCAGCATCATCGCCCCCTACCACTGGCCGAACGCCGGAGGGAATCCTTGCGGTAGTGGAGGGTATCCTTACGCGATCAAGGACACCAGTCTGGAATTGGCCATCCGCGATTTCGTTCGAAATCATCCCTACAACCCCTGCCCGCCGGGCTACCATTGCGCCTTCCTGCCCAACGTGATGAAGAACCATTCCGGCCTGCTGGGGATTCCCACTCCCCCTTCCCCGCCTCCTGCCTACCCGTCTCCAGGGGAAACGGTACTGCCCCCTACTCCTGTGCCGGTATCTTACCCCCTCCCGACCCCTCGTCCATCCCCCACGCCACGCCCCTCCCCCACTCCCACGCCGACGCCAGGGGATACCACACCTCCGCAATCGTCGGTGGCTCCTCTGCCCACCTATCGCAATGCTCCCTTCAGTGTCACCTGGTTTGGCCACGATGACAGGTCAGGGGTTCAGGAATTTCTCCTGCAATACCGCGACGGGCCGGGAGGAGTGTGGGTGGACTGGCTGCACTACCCGATTCCCTTCTTCGCTACCTTTTCCGACATCCAGCACGGCCATACCTACTACTTCCGCTCCCGGGCCACCGACCGGGCCGGCAACGTCGAACCCTGGCCGCAGAACCCCGATTACGACGCCTTCACCACCGTGGACCTCCTTCCCCCCTCCTCCCAGGTGAACGCCCTGCCGGCCTACAGCCGCGCCTCCTTCACCGTCTCCTGGGTCGGGGAGGATAGCCCCTCCGGCGTCGCCGCCTACGACCTCCAGGTCTGCCGGGACACCTGCGCCGACCCCGCCCAGGGCTGGACCACCTGGCTCACCGGGACCACCCAGACCTCGGCCCTCTTCACCGGCGGAGAGGACGGCCACACCTACTTCTTCCGCTCCCGCGCCCGCGACCGGGCCGGCAACGTCGAGCCCTGGCCGGCCTCGCCCGACGCCTCGACCACGGTGGATGCCCGGCCTCCGGAATCGCGGGTGGAGCCGCTGCCGGAGTATGGCCGCGTCCCCTTCCTCGTCGCCTGGAGCGGCCAGGACACCGCCTCCGGCATCGCCTCCTACGATGTCCAGGTCTGCCGGCAGTACTGTACCCAGCCCCTTCGGGCCGTCTGGACCGACTGGCTCAAGGAGACCACGGCGACCTCCGCCCTTTACAACGATGGCCAGGAAGGGACGGTCTACTTCCGCTGCCGGGCCCGCGACCGGGCCGGCAACCTGGAGGCTTACCCTCTCCTTCCCGATGCCCAGACCACGGTGGACCAGACCCCGCCCACCTCGGCGGTAACTCCGCTGCCGGAGTACAGCCGGGAGACCTTCCCCGTCTCCTGGCGCGGGGAAGACAACCTCTCCGGCGTCGCCACCTACGATCTCCAGGTCTGCGTGGGGGAGTGCGTCGGGGACGATTCCTGGGCGGACTGGCTGACCCACACCGCCGCCCTTTCGGCCACCTTCACCGGCGGCAAGGACGGCCAGACCTACTCCTTCCGCTCCCGCGCCCGCGACCGGGCCGGCAACGTCGAGCCCTGGCCGGCCTCGCCCGACGCCTCGACCACGGTGGATGCCCAACCCCCGGAATCTCAGGTGGGGTCGCTACCGGAATACAGCACCGCTACCTTCACCGTCACCTGGTCCGGCCAGGACGCCCTCTCCGGCATCTCGACCTATGACCTCCAATACTGCCTGGACTGCACCGACCCCCTGGCCGTCTGGACCGACTGGCTTCAGGGCACTCCGGCCACCTCCGCCCTCTTCACCGGCGGGGAGGATGGGCACACCTACGCCTTCCGTTGTCGGGCTCACGACCGGGCCGGCAACGTCGAGCCCTGGCCGGACGGGCCGGACACCTCCACGACGGTCGATACCTCACCTCCCACCTCCACAGTGGAGCCGCTTCCGGCCTACAGCCTCTCTTCCTTCGTCGTCTCCTGGGCCGGCCACGACTCCCTCTCCGGCCTCGCCTCCTACGATGTCCAGGTCTGCGTGGGAGAATGCGGGAAGGACGATTCCTGGGCGGACTGGCTGACCCACACCGCCGCCCTTTCGGCCACCTTCATCGAGGGCGAGGACGGCCAGACCTATTTCTTCCGCTCTCGAGCCCGGGACCGGCTGGATAACCTGGAGAAGTGGCCGGCCTCGCCCGACGCCTCGACCACGGTAGATACCCGGCCCCCGGAATCTCAGGTGGAACCGTTGCCGGAGTACTCTACCGCCGCCTTCACCGTCACCTGGTCCGGCCAGGATGCCGGCTGCGGTCTGGCCTCCTACGACCTCCAGGTCTGCACCTGTCCCGACCCAGAGGCCGGCTGCTGCCAGGATTGGCTGGTGGGCGTTACCCGCACCTCGGCCCTCTTCACCGGGACCCACGGGCAGGCCTACTACTTCCGCTCCCGCGCCCGCGACCTCCTGGGCAATCAGGAGGCGTATCCACCCACGGCCGATGCCTTCACCCAGGTGGATGCCGAACCTCCCACCACCTGGCTGGAAGGCGCCCCGTCCCCCGGAGATGTGACCACCTTCCTGATGCGCTGGGACGGTCTGGACAAACTTTCCGGCCTGGCCGCCTTCGACCTCTTCTTCCGGGATGAGGGACTTCCGGACTGGCAGGTGTGGCTGGAGGGGGTGACCACCACCCAGGCCCTTTTCCAGGGGGAGCCCGGCCATACCTACTACCTCTGCGTGCGGGGGATAGACCGCGCCGGCAATGTGGAGGGCAAAGGGTGTCCCGGCCCGGCGGAAGGCTGGCCCATCGCCGGCGAGGTGACCCTGGCCGTGCCGCCCACCTCCCGGGTCGAGCCGCTCCCTCCCTACGCCCCGGGCTCGACTTTCGAGGTGCGCTGGAGCGGCACGCCCCGCACCCTGCTCTACCAGGTGCAGGTGATGGACCTGGAGGAGGGCGTCTGGCACGACTGGGTAACCACCAAGGAGCGCTCGGCCCTCTTCCAGGGGCAGCCGGGACATACCTACGCCTTCCGCTGCCGGGCACAGGATCCCCAAAGTGGGATTTGGGAAACCTGGCCGTGGAGGGAGGATGCGCGCACCACAGTACCAGAAGCCGAACCGCAGGGGAGTTCCCCGAATCCGGCGAGGCCGGCCGAAAGCGCCGCCGACCGGCCTCGACCAGGCCGCTACCCCTCTCCTCGGCCGGTTTGATCACCTGGGGGGACGGGGCTGGGCGATCTTCCCGGCCTCGTCCCCCTCTTCAGACCTCTAGCGCGCACTCAGGGAGACGTTGGCCACCCAGGCCTTGTAATCGTTCCCGGAGGCCAGGAGTTCGATGCCGTCCAGGAAAATCGGACGGGGACGCAACTCCAACAACTCCAGGGAGATGTGGGTCCAGCGGTAATGGGGGACCAGGTGAGCCTCTCCTTCGGTGCCGGGGAAATCGGTCAGGGCCCCACGGGCGGTGTGATCGTAGAAGCCGAAGGTGTATCGGCGGCTTTCCCCCTGGGCATCGTGATAACGGACGGCCACATTGAAGGGGTAATCGACGCCCAGCGGGCCGCCGCCCGGCTGGCTCTGGTAGTCAATGCGCAGGTCAAATTCCAGGAGCACGGAGTGGTAGGGAGAGAGGTCCGCGCCGATTTCCTGGGAAAGGATGGCCAGGCAGCGGTCCCTGGTTCCTCCCGTCCGATTCAGCCCCAGCGTCCAGGTCCAGTTTCCATCAACCCTCTGCTGGTCCAGGATGTAGGTGGCGTCCACCTGCCCCCCGTCGGCGGTCTGCTCAGAGCGGAAGCGCCAGTAGGCCAGGCCCTGGGCGAAATCTCCGTTGCGCAGGAGTTGCCAGCGGGCCGGTTCTACCTGCGGAGGGGCGCCGGCTTCCACCACCGCCTTCTGCCCGGCAGCGATCGAGACGGGCGTCCCCTCCAGGTCCGTAAAGAGCGACGCCTCTCCCAGCCGAACGGCAACCTCCGTCCCCCGGCCAACCCGCAGGAGATAGTTTCCTCCGGCCGCCAGTTCGACCCGGGCAAACGGGGTGTAGACGACGAAACGGACCTGCTGATACGACCCGGCGCGGGCCACGCCCAGGAGAAGTTGGCCGGCCGGCACCTCCAGCGCCACCTCCCGGAAACGTTCGGAGTAGAGGGTGGCCTGCAGACGCCGAAAGGTTACCTGGGTCCCGGCATAGAGTTGCAGGGTGCTGCCCTCCCAGAGGGTGACCAGAGCGGCCGTCCCTGGTGGCGCGCCTTTTTCCACCCGAACCGTTTCCCCTTCGGCCAAAGCCACCACCTGCCCGGAGGGGATGGTGATCGGCCGTACCTCGCCGGCGTAGATCCGGGAGACGGCGCCGGTATAGGATTCCAGGGTATTGTTCTCCTGGGGGCCGGCCAGGGAAGCCCGCAGGTGCCAGAGGCCGTAGCCGCTCAGGGTGCAGATGAGGAGGAAGCCGATCCAGGACAGCCCCAGAACCAGCCAGGCCAGTCGGGCGGTGGCCTGTGGGCTGCGGGAGGGGGGGATGATTTGCACCGACAGGATGGCCATGGCCGCCCCCATCTTCAGCGGGCCAGGCGGTGGAGGCCGGCCGCCCGGGCCAGTTCCACCGCCTGACGGTACTCTTCCATCGTGATGCGCCGTCGCAAGGGGGGGTACTCCCAGGCCCGATACTCCGGGCGGTACTGGGCCATCACATTGACGTAGGTGTTCCGGGAAACTTCCTCGGCCAGAAAACGCATGACCTCGGCCGTGCCGGCCAGTCCCTCCGGCAGAACCAGGTGGCGCACGATCAGCCCCCGTCGGGCGATGCCCCGTTCGTCCACCACCAGGTCTCCGACCTGGCGGTGCATCTCCCGGATAGCCAGCCGGTTGACCCGGGGGTAGTGTTCCACCTGGGAGTAGCGCCGGGCCGTCTCCTCGTCGGCGTATTTGGCGTCGGGCATGTAGATGTCCACCACCCCGTCCAGCAGGCGCAGGGTGGGCAGGGCATCGTAGCCGCCGGTGTTATAGACCAGCGGGAGGCGCAGCCCGGAGCGGGCGGCGATGGCCAGGGCGGCCAGGATTTGGGGCACCACATGGGTCGGCGAGACCAGGTTGATGTTATGGGCCCCGGCCCGCTGTAACTGCACCATCATCGCCGCCAGTTCCTCCGCCTCCACCTCCACCCCCTCCCCCAACTGGCTGATCTCGTAGTTTTGACAATATTGACAATGCAGGTTGCAATGGGTAAAAAAGATGGTGCCGGAACCGCCCCAACCCACCAGGGGAGGCTCCTCGCCAAAGTGCAGGTGGGCGCTGGAGACCACGGCGCGTCGGCCGGTGCGACATTCGCCCCGCTCGTCGGCCAGCCGGTTCACCCCGCAGGCCCGGGGGCAAAGCCGGCAGCGTTCCAGCATCCGGAAGGCCCGCTCGACCCGGCGTTCCAGTTCGCCGTCGGGCAAGAGGGCCAGGTAGGCCGGCCAGGTGGCCCTCTCCCCGGCCACTTTCCGTTCGGAGGAAGAGTTGTGGTTCAGGACAGCGCTTTCCGCGATCATCGCACTTCGCCAGGGGCCGGCCTGATCCTTCCGGCCGCCGACATCCGAGGCCGGCCCTATTCTACCCCCAGGGGCGCGAAAATGCAAGCCGCCGTTTGCGCCGGAGGCCGGTCTCCGGTATAATGGCCGGTCAGCCGGCCCGTTTGCTGGCCGAGCGACGGAGGTATGGAAATGAAGGCTCGCGTTGCTGTGCTGCGCACCCGCCCGGAGACGGTGCTCGAGGATTACATCCGGCTCTTTGAACTGGCCGGGGGAAGAGAGGCCCTGTGCCCCGGAGTGACCACCATCCTCAAGGACAATATCTCCTGGCACTATCCCATGCCCGGGGCCAACACCACGCCCTGGCAACTGGAAGGCACGATTCTGGCCCTGCGCCAGGCCGGCTTCACCGACCTGGTGGCCGTCCAGAATCAGACCGTGGTGATCAACGCCTTCAAGGGCCAGGACCTGAACGGCTACGTGCCCATCTTTCGCCACTACCAGGTCCCGGTGCTCTTCAACTTCCGGGACGAGGATATGAGGTGGGTCCCCTACACCCCCCGGGCCGAAATGCTCGTCCTGCACCGCATCTATCCCCAGGGCATCCACCTGCCGGACTATTTCTTCGGCAAAAACATCGTGCACCTGCCCACGGTCAAGTGCCATATCTACAGCACCACCACCGGGGCGATGAAAAACGCCTTCGGCGGCCTGCTTTCCACCCATCGCCATTATACCCATACCTGGATTCACGAGACGCTGGTGGACCTCCTGACCATCCAGAAGGAGATTCACCCGGGCCTCTTCGCCCTGATGGACGGCACCACAGCCGGAAACGGTCAGGGGCCACGCACGCTGCGGCCGGAGGTCAAAAATGTGATTCTGGCCTCGGCCGATCAGGTGGCCATCGACGCCGTGGCCGCCCGGATGATGGGCTTTGACCCGCTGGGCATCGGCTACATCCGCCTGGCCCACGAACGCGGCCTGGGGGTGGGCGATGTCCGCCAGATCGAGATCGTCGGCGATACCGATGCCGCCCAGGAGAACTGGCACTTCCGGGTGGGCTGGAACCTGCACCGTTTCCTGGCCTGGCTGGGCTGGTACGGTCCCACCCGTTTCCTGCAGAAGTTGATCTTTCGCACGCCGCTGGTGGCCATCCCCATCTTCATCTCCGAGTTCAACCATGACTATATCCAGTGGCCGCTACGTTTCCGCCGCATCTACCGGCGCTGGCTGCAGACGACGCCCTGGGGGGAACTGTTCCAGAGGTATCGGCGAGAGGGATGCCTGGGGCGGCCGGCCTCTGCTTCGGTTTAGCCGGGCCTGCCGGCCCGGCGGCCCGGCGGCCATCCCTGCCTTTCGGGAAAGGCCGGCCTCGGCCAACCATGGGGTTTGGGGGGCAACCGGCCTCCCGCCGGCGGGCTTTCAGCCCCCGGATGCGCCGGCCGGAGAATGAGGAACGATCAACGACCCCGGGCTCTGCCCTCGGCGCTCCCGCCGAAGGGGCCGCAGTCCCCCTCGGACTCCCCCGCAACATTGCCCCTGGGGGAACAGGGCACGGCAAGCCGTGCCCCTACCCTGGCGGTTATCCCCGGCCGCCCGGCCGGGCCGGCCGGTTGCCTGGGTGCCGGCCGGAGGAGTTCGGCTTCAGGATGGCATGATGCGGCCGGCGCATACCCCCTGGGGGTATAGGAGGCCAGTGGCCGGCCAGAAGCGGTAGACGCCCGCCCTTATGACCGAAGATACCCGCCCGAGACCCTTACACCAGGTGGGCAACCTCGACCTGATAGCCCCTGACCTTCTCCCTCTCCAAAAGCCGCCGCAGACGCGGGGAAATGAAGAGCAGCGGCCTGGGCACAAGCAGTCCCCCACGGGTGCCCACCAGGTTCTGACTTCGGACAATATCGCTCCCATCCCACGCCGCGCGGGGTATCCACACCTCCGAAAGGAGGTTTAGCCCACTCCCATGGCCAAGTGGGCAACGACATTGGCCTTCGGGGTCTTCGTCAAAGGGATTGATCCCAAAACGGGTTGGGGGGACCGTCGGTACAGGAGCGGATGTCACAATGAGTTGATACCAGACCGGCAAAGGTTTCGCCCGACGGCCGGCCCGGCGCTCCAAGAGTTCGGCGTGCTCCTGTCTGGCCCTCTCGGCCAGTTCTCTCTGTTCCGGACGGTTCAGCCAAACATAGAAGTCCCAGGTCCCATCCCTCAGACCGGCCTCCTCGGCCTGACGTAGCAGTTCCCGACCGCTGGGTACCTTGGTCAAGTCCACCGGTTCATCTTCATAACGCGCCTTGTGCCGCACCGGGCGCAACTCAAATCCGGTCATCCCGCCATCCAGAAGCAGTTCGGCCAGACGCTGAGAAACAATCCATTCATCGGCGATAGTTCGAGCGATGTCTTTACCTTTGGGCACCTTACGCAGATCCAGGATCAGGTCCGAGACCTGGGTTCGTCCAGCCCCGCAGATGGGACAGGCCGTGGACTCGTCGTAGACGGTTCCGCATTGTTCGCCGGCCGGCTCGAAGGCGGCGGTGATCAGCATATGGAACAGTTCGGCCGCTTCGAGTTCCTTATGTGAGTAACGATACTCGATGTCCCAGCCAAGGAAGAAAGGTCTTTCCCCTCGTGCCCGACGCTGACGGTCGATTTCGCCGATACGCCGATAAAGGGGATCATCGACAGCAATTTTCACAGACCGGACAGTAGGCCCTAGAGGTGGTTGACCTAGCTGCTTCCCTATGTTCGGCCCCAGAAACAATTGGGCATCCTCTTCGGGAATTCGGAAATCGACATACTCTTTCACCATCGCCCCCTCGTTGGTGATCCTGGAGGAATAGGATACTTTGTATAGACCTGCTCCAGAATCCATTGAAGCTCTGCCGGGCTAGGGTTACCACCCAGGGCCCGTCGCTGATCGATGCGTTTGCGCCCTACCGGCTTGGGCGGGTCATACTGGGCCAGGATAGGTTCAATCCTGGCCCAGAGTTCATCGGGTACCCGCCAGATAGTGGGCAATGGCGGTGGCTTTGTTTCACGTTTTCGTCTGGATATCGCCGACCTCCTATACGGAAGTAACGCTCTAGACGTAATTATACCACAGGATCGCGATTTTGAGATAATTTCTTAGCGAGGCATATAAGCCAGACCTCGCATTTCATTTTTCCTTGCGCCGTCTATAGGCATCAGCGATTCTTTCCGTAACCAACCCGGCCAAGTAACCTAGTAACCCGCTAGGAGCATATTGAAGGGCTAATTCGATTAGGAACCAGTACGCTCGTTCAGAAAGGGGGGCGGAAAAGTCAAACAAGGAAGGCCGCGCCCCCCAGGAGGGTAGGCATCTCCACCAGAGTCCTTCCAGGAACATAAGGGCCCCTATAACAACCAGGATGCTCACCAAGTTCCTAATCGGACGTGAGGTCACTGTACACCTCCTGGGTATGCCAGATTCGCGCGACGAAACCGAATACCTTGATCAGGACAACACTGACTTCCAAGCCTTAGCCATGCCCGAATGGGGCTCAGGGACCCGCAGGTAAGTTATAGTATTCCCAAAAAGGTTGGTAAACGAAGTTAACTATAAGACCCCTCGCTATAACAATATGGCTGACATAACTATCGAGTTGTCCATAGGTATCCAAATTGATAATGTCATTCCCCGCTACATAATCGGGCATTAGCCATGGTTGAATTTTCCCGCCAACGTACCATCCTACTATCGCTTTTATAATAATAAGGCCGGGCGGCCAAGGTATAAACGCGAAACCAATGCTAAAAGGCAAACCCAGAATCCGCCCTTCCTCTGAGCTAACGGTATGAACCCCTACCCCATACAAGCATGATACATAAGCCTGCCCGCCTATCCTGTATGCCCCCACGATCCATCCTTTCGTCGTCCAGGCATTTACGTCCTCCCGGGTGTAGCGTTCCCTGGCTTCCACCCCCAGATCGACCCCCACGCCTTCTTCA
>Ga0078972_1003311_pt1 | contig 48758 bp, 50 predicted proteins | sample YelNatPaOPGAMG01_FD_67568 | JGI IMG/M metagenome (GOLD analysis project Ga0078972, IMG submission 67568) | Hot spring thermophilic microbial communities from Obsidian Pool, Yellowstone National Park, USA - OP-RAMG-01 (SPADES assembly) (version 2) | ecosystem: Environmental > Aquatic > Thermal... | reverse complement strand
TACCCTTTCGGGTTAACTCGACTAAATTGCCTCTTAAACCATTAAGACTACTATATCTTTTCTTCTCCAGGCATCACCCCTTTCTTATTTCCCTATCTTCTAGTAGAAATTATAGCTCACTTATTTGGGTTGTCAAGAGAAATGTGGCTCTATAAACTTTTTACGTGGATTGTTTTAGTTCTGGTAGTGCACGTTAAAGGTATGCATAATTATTCTGATGTCTAATGGACAAGCGAGACGCTTATCCTACCAATATTTTTAAAGCTTATTTATCACGCAAAAAGTCGAAGAATCTAGGAGTGATTGCCTGTTCTACCTTTTCTGGATCTATATTATAAGTATTCAGGTCTATGTCCACAAATACAGGTGTTGCACCTACTAAAATACCAGAACTAGCGGTAGCAATAAATGTATAAGCAAGTACGATAACTTCATCTTCCACTTCTCAATACTTCTGTTAAAGCTTTTTCTTCTCTCATCAAATACAGGGCATTCAGTAAAAGGTTTTGTCCTAACTGGAGTTCCTCCTCTTATTGCTAGTTTTATAAATCATCCCTCCCATCCAATCTCTTTTAAAGTTTGCTTAAGCCAAATAATACCCTTCTTTAACCCAATCTCAGGGTCTTCTACCCCTTCATACTCTATACAGAGAGGATAACTATAATTATTCTTTTCAAGTTCAATTAAGAAAAGTTTTAAATCTATTTCTCCATCTCCAAGTGCCAAAGAATTGTATTTCTCTCTAAATCCATCCTTAGCACTTCCATCTTTTAGATGAGTATGAACCGTATATGGAGCTACAAGTCTAAAGAAGTCCTTTACATCTTCTAAAGTATTACCGTACCAGTAATAGTTCGAGGTATCTACTGTAAGTCTTAAATATTCTGAACCCACAGCCTCTAGTATCTTAAGTTCTATTCTAGCATCATTAGTAATACTTCCATGATTTTCTAAACCAAGTATTATTCCTGATCTCTCTACCCTCTTTGTGAGTTCTTTAAAGCCCTCAATAATTAGCCCTATAGAATCTTCTCTACTTATTCCCTCTTTTGGTTCACCTCCAAATACTCTAACAACCTTCGCTCCAACCATCTTTGCTAGTTTACAGGTATTCTCTAGATTATCAATCTGACGAGAGAGCTCCTCTAAATCTTTCTGAACAAAATCATTGTAACCAGAAACAGCAAAGGGGTCCAAATGAAATTTAAAGAGTAATTCCTTTATCCTCTCTACATTTTCTAGAGTAAGAGGTAAGCTATTCTTATGTACTCCATGTGAAGTAGATATTTCTACCCCATCAAAACCAGCATCCTTTGCATACTGAAGAAACTCTTCAAATGTGTATCTTCCCATAGATAAACCTAAAGCACCTATCTTAGGCATATTTACCTCCTTCTAAAAGTTTAACTGCATTTTCAAAATATACAGCATTCTTTTCCTTCTCCGCTTCTATCATACCAATAACAAAGGCAGGATTTATCAGACTAAAATCAAAACCAAAAAAACTCTCTAAACCTACTATATCTATACTCAATCTTAATTTATCTCTATCTGCATAGCTATAACATGGTTCTACATATATGTTTGAACAAAGTATTCATATCAATAATATTCAAATGAAAATTGAACCGCTTACCTAAATGTGCATGGCTTCTTTAATGATTCTACAACACTGTTACTATATAGAACTTCATTAAAGACCTCCGAACAATTATGAAATTTATATGACTAATTATATAGGTATTATTTAAAAAATCAAGATGGTTTTATCTTTGGATTCAATATTATTGACATATAAAAGCATTATTGATATTATAATCTTAAATTAAGAAGACTTTAAAAAATAGTAGGCTCTCAAAAACCCCTTGACAAATATGGGGGGAATAAAATACAGGTAAAGTTAGAGTGAAAGTTGAATAACCCGGGCTATAAGAGCCCATAAATAAGGGGATAGAGAGAACAAAAAGTTGTTCTTTAAAGATATAGCTGAAGCTGCCAGAAATGGAGATAAGATTTCTTTCTGTTCCCAAGGTCCTTGAAAATGTAACAATCAGGTTTTCGGAGCTTAAAGAAGACATTGCTACAAGAGGATCTGTAGCATTGTTACTTAGAGAGCATCTTTTAGATGTTACCAGGGTATAAGGAGGATTATTATGGGATTGCTAAACTATTTTAAGGTTGACTACTTAAAAGTAAAGATCTTTGAAGACCGTGAAGAGGCAGGGAAAGAAGAGGCTCAAAATGTATTAGAAGTTATTAGACATCTTTTATCTCGAAAGGATGAAATAAATATGGTTTTTGCCTCTGCACCTTCTCAAAATGAATTTTTGGATAGTTTAGTTAAGATGGATATTCTATGGAGTAGAATCAATGCATTTCATCTTGACGAATATGTGAATCTTCCAGAGAACGCTCCACAAAGATTTGCCAAGTATTTAAATGACAAAATTTTTTCAAAGGCGACTTTCAAATCTGTAAATTATATAAATGGTAATGTTTCTAATATAGAAGAGGAATGCAAAAGGTATGAACAACTTCTTATCACTCACCCATTAGATATTGCCTGTATAGGGGTAGGAGAAAATGGGCATATCGCCTTTAACGAACCATCAGTAGCTGATTTTAATGATAAGTCTTTAGTCAAAGTAGTAAAGTTAGAAGAAAAAAGTAGAAAGCAGCAGGTAAATGACGGGTGTTTTTCTAATATAGAGGATGTCCCTAAATATGCTATAACTTTGACTATCCCTGCTATTATGCGTGCAGAATATATCTTTTGTATAGTTCCTGGTAGAAATAAAAAAGAAGCAGTAAGAGATATGCTAGAAAGCCCCATAGATACCAGTTGTCCTGCATCCATTTTAAGAACCCATAAAAATGCATATCTCTATCTTGATAAAGATTCTTCCTCTCTATTAAGGAAGTTTATAAAATGAGAATTCTTTTGAAAAATGGAATATTGCTTACACCTTTTAGAGAGATAAGAGGTGGTGGAATTCTTACTGAGAATGAAAAGATACTTTTACTCTTTGAGACTAGTGAAGATATAAAAAGATATGAAGATAAACTAAGAAAGAAAAGTGAAGATTTAAAGATTATAGATGTTAAAGGATACTATATATCTCCTGGGTTTATAGACATTCATACCCACGGAGGTGGGGGATATGACTTTATGGATGGAAGTGTAGAAAGTATACTAGAAGCAATCAAGACTCATATGAGATATGGAACTACATCTATTGTCCCTACAACTCTTACTAGTACCCTAGAAGATTTATTCCTTACTTTAGACAACTTTAAAAGAGCCAAGGAGAAAAATAGCGGACCAGAGCTTTTAGGGGTTCATCTTGAAGGACCATATTTCTCTATAGAACAAAGAGGGGCTCAAGACCCAAGATTTATAAGAAATCCTAAACCCGAAGAATATTTAAAAATTCTTGAATATTCTAAGGATATAGTCCGTTGGACTATCGCCCCTGAACTCCCTGGAGCTTTAGAACTAGGGTTAGAACTTAAAAAAAGGGGAATCCTTCCCTCTATTGGGCATAGTAATGCCCAATATGAAGAAGTTTTGAAGGCTTTCGAATACGGTTATACCCACATAACTCACTTATACTCTGGAATGTCAATGGTAAGAAGAATTAACGGTTACCGTTATGCTGGAGTAGTAGAGAGTGCATATCTCATTGATGAAATAACTGTAGAGGTAATAGCTGACGGAAAACATCTTCCTAAGAGTCTACTTCAACTAGCTTATAAAATCAAAGGCTCGGATCATATATGTCTCATTACAGACTCTATGAGAGCAGCTGGGATGCCTGAAGGAGAGTATATACTGGGAAGTTTACAAAGTGGACAAAGGGTTATAGTAAAAGATGAAGTAGCCTGGCTCCCCAGTAAAGATGCCTTTGCAGGAAGTGTAGCCACTAGTAATAGATTAGTAAAGACAATGGCTGAAATTGCAGGAGTACCTCTAATAGAAGCTATTAAGATGATGACTGCCACTCCTGCAAGAGTAATGAATGTGTTTGACAGAAAAGGAAGTCTTTCACCTGGTAAAGATGCTGACATAGTAGTGTTTGATCAAGATATAAATATTAAGCTTGTAATTGTAAAAGGAGAAATAAAGGCTGAAAATCTTATCTAAAGCGTATCTAAATATACTTCTTTCTTCTCTTTACTAGATTTATATATAGCTAATATAACCTTTAGAGCTTTCTTCCCTTCTTCACCCGGAATTAATGGCTCTCTATTATTAATTATTGCTTCTATCATATCTTGGATTAAAAGTTGATGTCCTATAAATTCTATTGCTTGAGGATTAGATGCTGTGCTGCCTACATTTACATTAGATTCAGTTTCAAGTTGTATCCCAGGGACTTCCCATCTAGTTATCCTTTCTCCTTCTACAAGGATACTGCCATCTACCCCATGAAATTCTAGCCTATGGTCAAATCCCGGGACTACAGAGGTTGTTCCTTCTATAACTCCAATTGCTCCATTTTTATATTCTAGAACTGCTACTGCGGTATCCTCTACCTCTATCTTCCGAGCTAATGTACGTGTATAAGCAAAAACCGCCCCTACATCTCCCATTATCCATTGGACAAGATCAATACAGTGGATACCTTGATTCATCAATGCTCCTCCACCATCTAATGCCCATGTTCCTCGCCAATCTCCACTATCATAATAGGCCTGGCTTCTAAAGTATTTCATATAAGCATCACCTAGGAGTAATTTACCTATAGCTCCCTCAGAAACTACTTCCTTTATCCTTTTGAATACAGGCTGGGTTCTCCTTTGAAAAATACAGGCTAATTTCCTGTTATATTTTTTACTTGACTCAATCATTGCATCCGCCTGTTCTAGGGTAATAGCCATAGGTTTCTCTGTAATTACATTCTTCCCTCTTTTCATTGCTTCTATTGCCATTTCTGAATGTAACCCACTTGGAGTACAGATATTTACTATATCTATATCAGGACGGTCTAACATTTCTTTATAATCTGTGTACCAATCGCAATTATATTTTCTAGCAAAATTTATCGCTTTTTCCTCTACTATATCTGCTACTGCTACTAACCTTGCTCCAGGGGTATTCACTATACCTTCAGCATGATTTGGAGCAATTACTCCACAGCCTATAATTGCAAATCTAAATTCTCTCTCTTCCATCGAAATCACCCTCTTGGATTAACAGTTCTATAAAATTGGCTAGTTTTTCAAAATTATCTATTATATCTTCTGAGGCATCATAAGTAACTAAAAGAGTTTCTTTAAAGTTTTTAGCCCAATCTTCATAGAACTGATTGAGTTTAGCTAGATATTCTAGGGATATACTGCTTTCTTCTATCCTTTTTCTTTTCTGAATACGAGAAATAAGTATATCTACTGGAGCTTTTAGATACACTATGAGGTCTGGTTTACAGAGATATCTCTGTGCCAATCTATAAAACTTGTAGTATGTTTTATATTCCTCTTCTCCTAAAGCTATACGGGCAAAGATCTCTCCATCTTCATAGATAGTCCTGTCGAGTATGTAGGATATGGAGAGACTACTGAGCCTTAATTCTTCCTCGAACCTATTTACTAGAAAATAAATCTGAGAATGGAGTCCCCATCTCTCCGGCTCTCTATAGTAGAGTTTTAGATATGGATTTTCCGAAGCGGGCTCTTTATAAAGAGCCCATCCCCATCTAATACTTAATCTTTCTAGGACTGATGTCTTTCCAACCCCTATATTCCCTGCAATCCCTAAGATAATTTTCTTATCCCTATTAGTTTTCATTTAACACCTGGCAGGATAAAACCCCTTATTTTTGATATTATATACTCTTGGTCCTCTTTTTTGTTTACGTAATCTAAAGAATCTGTCTCTATTTTCAACACAGGTGAACCTTTATAGCTAGAAAGATAGTCTTCATAGAACTTACATAGAGAAATTAAATAATCTAATTTTATAAGAGTCTCAAATGACCTCCCTCTCTTTTTTATCCTTTCTAAAAGGATAGAAGGACTAGCTGTTAGATATATCAGATAATCAGGCGGCTTGATATGATGAATCATTAGGCTAAAGAGTCTATTATATAACTTTATATCTTCTCCTTTTAGATTCATCTTGGCAAAGATCTCATCTTTAAAAAAGAAATAGTCACATACAACGTTTCCTTTTAAGTTTTGAATCTTTTCCCACTGCTGAAATCTATTTATTAGAAACTCTATCTGCGTGGGAAATGCATATCTTTCTATATCGGTGTAAAATCTATCTAGATATACGTTCTTTTGGGATAGTTCATACACTGTAATGAAATCTAACCCTATAAGTTTTTTAGCGATTATGTCAGTTAAAGATGTTTTACCTACTCCTATTGGACCTTCAATGGAGAGTAACATTTATATAATCCCTTCCTATCCAAAGGAGATAATCTCTGATCTCTGGAGTTACTATAGCCCCCGGTATTATTATTGGCACTCCTGGGGGATATTGAGTGACGATCTCTCCTGAGATTCGTCCTACAGCATCAATAGTCTTTTTCCTCTCTTTACTTGAAAAATAAGCCTCCCAGGGAAGTATACCTAGCTTATACTCTGGAATCCTATTAATGACTTTAGGGGGGGACACTTCTATATTCCTTAATACTTTATACAGCTTCTCTATGGTCTCTTCTGTATCCAATAATGAGATAATAAATAGACAGTAGGTAGAAGAATAGAATTCTGCCTGGACCCTAAAATCTCTCCATAAGGTCTTATTTAGTTCCTCTCCGTTTAATCTGTAAAGTAGTAGTTTCGTTTTATCCCTATTTGGATAGATGTATAGGCTAAAGCCCTTCTCTTTCAAGCCACTTTCCAGATCATCTATAAGGGATAATAATCTATCCAATATCTCCTTACCATAAAGTGACAAGAGCTTCCTCCCTATATCGATGGAGGCTAAAACAAGAGTAGAAGGGCTGGTAGTTGATAAAAGCTGTATATTTTCCTCCAGTGTATTCCTATCGATCCTATCACCTTTCAGATGTAATAATGCCCCTGGGGTTAGAGAAATCCCCATCTTATGCATACTTTGGATAGTTATATCTGCACCTATATCTACCCCAGAGTAAGGGAATTTCTTATTGAAATGAAGATGAGCCCCATGTGCCTCATCAGCTACAACCACAAGTTCTTCCTTATGTGCCCACTCTACTATTTCCTTTATATCAGGAACTAATCCAAAATAGTTCGGATTTGTTATAACTATCCCCTTTGCCCCTTTTATATCCTGTACTTTTTCTATTCTGATATTTCTGTAGATTCCCCATTCATCTGTCTCTTCATCTATAAATATAGGCTCTACGCCGGAAAGAATAATCCCTTCTATGATACTTCTATGGGACAATCTGGATACTATAACCTTATCCTGTCTCCTAAATGCTGTTAGGAATGCAGCCTGAATACCCTGAGTAGTTCCATTTGTCAAAAAGTAAGTACTATCTGCCCCAAATGCCAACGCTGCAAGCTCCTGAGCCTTCAATAGAGGTCCATTAGGAGAGAAGAGATTATCTGTTTGGGGAAGCTCTGTCAGATCCCATAGACTTAAACCTCCCTTATGTCCTGGATAATGGAATCTTAACGGTTTCTCTTTTGCATAATCTATTATTGAATTAAAATAAGGGGTTTCTCTCTGGTCCATAGCTTTCATCCCAGGAAGATAGGAGGTTCTACTTTTAAGCCCGGGCCTCCACCTTTACGGGCTTCTAATAATACCCTCTTACTTCCCTTTCTTTCAGTGGTATATACAAAACGTAATCTCTTTGTCTCTAAACCAAAGTCAGAGAGAGTAAATAATAATTCCTTTAATCTTTCACTCCTGTGAATTAGATACAATCTTCCCCTTATCTTTAAGAAAAAGCTAGAAACCCTGGCTATATCTTCTAAAGAAGTAGATATCTCAGTATTAGCTACTGCTTTCTCTATATTTGGACTTATCTTCCCCTCTCTAATCTTCATATAAGGAGGATTTGTAATCACAACATCAAAGGTACTGCTTTTCTCAGGAAAAGAGGATGGAAGGTCCTTCAGGTCCCTGTTTATTAATATGACTCTTCCGCCAAGATTATTTCTGTCAATATTTTCTTTTAAAACCTGAAAGATCCTATCCTGAACCTCTACCAACAGGGCGTCTTTAAACTCAGGCTGCCTGTCAATAACTATAAATGACAGACAACCTGAGCCAGCCCCTAACTCTAGAAAACGTTCATCCCTTTTAAGCCTGACAAAATCGGCGAGAAGCAACGTGTCGGTAGTAGAGATAGTAATATCATCAGGATAGAGCAGGGTAAACCTTCCAATATTTTCTATCTTTATATAGAAGTCACCTCTACCTTAGGGAGTATCCTCTCAACATCATCTTTTCTTACATCCCCTGGCCTCAATGTAAGGACATTGGCAGTTCCCATAGCTGCCCCTAATCTTACACTCTCTATAATAGAAAGCTTCTTCTCTAATCCCAAGGCTATTCCAGCTACCACTGAGTCCCCTGAACCTACTGCGTTTAAAGCTTCAAGGACTGGAGGTGTTACCTTATAGTAGCTCCCCTCACTATAGAATATACTCCCATCCTTTCCCATAGAGATTACAGGGAGTTCTATCCCTTCCCTTACAAAATAATCTAACGCCTTCTTCATATATTCTATAGTAGTCAATTTAAACCCCACTATGGCCTCTGTCTCTGTTCGATTTGGCTTTACTGCATAGGGTCTTCCCTTTATCCCTGCCTTCAATGGTTCCCCGCTTGTATCTAATATTACTTTAGCACCACTTTTCTTTACAAACTCCACCAGTCTCACATATAAATCTACTGGAGCTCCCAATGGAAGGCTTCCTCCCATACATACTACGGTCTCTTTTGATAAATATTTAGAAATCGTATCTTCTAAAAGCTTTATATAATCTTCAACTACTAATGGTCCTTTCTCTAAGATCTCAGTCTGAGTATGATTTATAGGGTCCACTACATTATAGCATGTCCTGGATTCCCCTTTTATCTCTACTAAATCGTAAGGTAACCCTTCATATTCCAGTTCATTCTGGATATATTTCCCTATGTTTCCACCTATAAACCCTATAATAGTTGCCTTATAGCCCATCCCTGATAGAGCTCTAGATGCATTTAGCCCCTTTCCTCCTGGGACAGACATTTCCTCCTTCACCCTGTGTGTATGACCTATCTTGAAGTCTTCTACAATAAGGGTTTTATCCAATGAGATGTTTGGGGTTACAGTAATAATCATTCCTTATTCCTCCTTGACAAATTTTGATGGTAAATTATAATATGACTGAGATTGTGCCGAAGTGGCGGAATTGGTAGACGCTCTGGATTCAGGATCCAGTGGACTTACGTCCGTATCGGTTCGAGTCCGGTCTTCGGCACCAATAATATCATCTAGTGATATCTCTTTCTGCCAGCCATTCTTGAACTCTACTATTACAGTACTTTTAATAGCATTTATCCCTACTACCTTTCCATCCCCCATCTTTGTCTTTACCATAGTTCCTATCTCTGGGAAATTCTTTATAACTTCGCTATAGAACTCCGATTCAAATCTCAAACAACACATAAGCCTTCCACATAGCCCTGATATCTTTGTTGGGTTTAATATAAGTCCCTGCTCCTTAGCTATCTTCACAGAGATAGGAGAGAAATCCTCTAAAAACTGGCAACAACAGGCTACCTTACCACATGGACCTATCCCTTTAACAATCTTTATCTCATCTCTTACCCCTATCTGACGGAGTTCTACTCTGCTCATAAGCCTATGTGCCAGATCCTTTACAAGCTCTCTAAAGTCTATCCTTCCTTCAGCTACAAAAAAGCATACGACCCGTTCTGGATCATCGGCAAAATCTATATGTATAAGTTTCATCGGAAGTTCATGGGCTTTAATCCTTTCTCTTACAGTAAAAAATATATCCTTCTTCTTTAATTCTCTTTCCCTTACCAGGGATTCCTCTTCAACAGATGCCTTCCTTATTATCTTCTTTAAATGACTGAATGATTGGTCTTGGGCCTCACCAAGACGATATATCACTTCTCCAATATGCTCCTTATTATTATGCATTACCACTACCGTATCTTTTGGATTTAGCTCTTCTTCAAAGTAGTACATACCTATCTCTGTTTTAAACTCCAACAACCTTACAGTATATATAAACAAATTATTTAACCTCCAATTCAGTATACAACAACTCTAAGGCAAATTTCCAGTCCCCATTAGACTCTTCCAGGTCTTTTATATTGTCTATAAAAAAGAATCCATCAATCAATCTTTCTATATTATATATACCCTTCCATAAGTTTTGATACTGGTCTTTTTCTATTATAAATCTTTCTTGGGCTCCCATAATAGTTATTATTGCATCTCTCAGCCATATAGAAATAGAGTCCAAAACTGTTCTTGACGTATCCAGGGATTCTATCTGGGAAAAAGGGGGTAGAGAAACCTCATATTCTCCTCTTTCCGCAATCTCCATCGCTCTTTCCACATCTCCTTGTGAAAGATAACTTATCTTTATGGCATCACTCTCTTTCATACCCTTTTCCAGTAGGAGGGAGAAGATTATATCACGACGGACAGGAGAAAAGGGGACTATGATAGCCCTAGAAACGATCGTCTTTAATATATTGCCTAGATTTTTAGTAGTAAATATGAATATTGTCGAAGATGGCGGCTCCTCTAACACTTTAAGAAGACTATTTGCCGAAGGGATAGTGAGATTCTCAGCATTTTCTATAATAAATATCCTATATCTTCCTAATATAGGAGAGGTTAACGATATTTCCTTTACCTCTCTAGACTGATTTATCCCTATACTCTCATCCTTAATATATATAACATCAGGATGGTTATCATTTAATATGCTGTTACATACATTACAGACCCTACAGGGAGGATTTGATTCTGGGCAGTTCAGAGCCATAGCCAATTCCTTTGCCACAGAGAGCTTACCCACTCCATTTGGTCCTACAAATATAAAAAAATGAGGCAACCTGTCCATCTTAAGGGCATTTTCTAATATAACTTTAGCCCTTTTTTGTCCGAGTATCTCCCTCATACCTTTTCAAATCTTTCTACATCCAACACAAATATAGTAGCCCCTCCAATCTGTACCTTTATAGGGTATGGGATAAATCCACCCATAGACTCCATCATCCCTGGTGGTGTAGGGCTCATAAGTCTTTCCCTAGATTTACAAGTACTCTTTATTATACTCATTACATCCTCAACAGATTCATCCTCTACCCCTACTAGTATTGTTGCATTTCCTTCTCTTAAGAAACCGCCAGTACTAGCCAATTTAGTAGCACTAAAGCTCTTTTCTATTAGATTTGAAATCAGCAGGTCTGCATCACTTGAATGTGTAATAATAAGTACAAGTTTCATCTTCCCCTCCTTATAGAATGTTCAAATTCTCTTTCTCTATTCCCTCTTTTAAAAAGGTTAGGAAAACAGATTCTATCTCCTTTTTTCTATTTGCCTTTACATTACAGGTAATCCGCACTTTTAGACTGGTAGCATCAAATCCTTGAAGCTCTATATTAGGTCTATCAAGGATATCTTTTTCATAAATCTCTCTCAGCCTAGCCTCCATATAACCCACTACCCTCTCTAATCTCTCCAGGGATTCTTTACTATTTATATTAAGAGTATAAGAAATTTTATACCACTTATTAGTTAGATTTGCTACCTGTGATATGGTACTATTTGGTAAGATATAAAGTGCACCTGTTTCATCCCTTATCTTTGTAGTCCTTAAGTTTAGGTCTTCTACTATTCCCTGAATAGTCCCTATTCGTATCTCATCCCCTATATCATACTGATTTTCAAGTATGATAAAGAACCCGTTAAGGGTATCCCTTATAAGGTTCTGTGAACCTAAGCTTACTGCAAGGCCAAGTATCCCTGCCCCTGTAAGAAAAGGTCCTGGGTTTATGCTTAATACCTGAAGTACCCAGACTATAGAGATTACTCCAATGAGGACCCTAATCCCCCATGTTATGAGGCTTCCTAACGTAACTATCCTCTGCTTATTAAGCCTGTGAGAAACATTACTTACCCTTGATATAACCCGACTTCCAATTATATTTGCTAGATACCATAATAGTACTGCTCCCAAGATAATGGATATAATCCTTATACCTTTTTCTACATCCATCATCTTACATACCTCATTACCTTCTCTAATACTATATCCAGTATCTCCTCTGGTGGTAACAAGGCATTAATCACTATATATCTTTCCTTAAAAAGATTAGCCAACTTTAGGTATCCCATTCTAACATTTTCCTGCAGTGATATCCCCTGGAGTTCAATCCTATCCTTCTGTCTATCACCTAACCGTTTAAAACAATCCCTAGGATTGGCATCTAGAAGTATTGTCAGATCAGGGAATATATCCATTATAGCCGGTCTATTCACTTCATAAATAAATCTTAAAGGTACCCCTTTACCATAGCCCTGATAGGCAAGGGAAGAGTCAAGATATCTCTCAGAAATAACAAGCTTACTATTAATTGTAGGAATAATTATTTCTCTTACCAGAGCCGCCCTACTTGCAGCATACAGGTAAACTTCGTCTATCGGCGAAAGCCTCACACTTGGGTCAAGAAGAAACTCTCTTATCCTCTCTCCTACTCTGGTCCCTCCTGGCTCTCTTACTGCAATAAATGGGATCTTTAATTCCCGAAACCTTTCCTGCAATAAACTACTTATTGTTGACTTTCCACTACCATCTATTCCTTCTAATGTTATAAAGGGCATTAAGGCAATATCCTTACTCTCCGGTACGGTTCTATACCTATGCTGTCAGAATGAAATTGATACCTCTCTATGATCTCATGCTGCAGTCTCCTGATCCTTGCATTCTTAGGAGAAAGCTCTACAGGACTGGAGGTCTCCATCACCTTTTTTATCCCTTCATCTATCTCAGAGAGGAGCTTCCTATATTCTAAGTCTTCAGTATCTTCTTCCTCTTCACCCAAGAAATAGTTTCTCAAAAATCTTTTTATCTGAACCAAGGTGTTACTCTTTACACTGTGGATAGGTATATCTCGGTGTGCCCTTGCTATTAATTTATCCCCTTCTCGTTTTTCATGCGAGGTTAGAGTAAGAATAAAATCTGCCTCATCTATCTTTTTGGTAATAAGAGCCGGGACATCTAATTCTCTTATTGACTTCTCCAGTCTATTTCTACTTATTCCAAATGGGTATATCTTAAAAATTCCCTTTTCTTTTAAAGGAACCTCATAGTCTTTCTCTTTATCCGTAGAAATAATCTTTTCTGCCTCTTCTATCACCCTGTATCCATATTCATTTCTTATTCTGATCTCAGGTCTGGGAGAGTATCCTCTTAGCATACTATCTATCACCTGAGATACATTATGGTGGATAGCTAGGGTATTCCTGTCCCTTATCTCTATAACAACATCAAAGGTAGGAGGAGCCTTTCGTTCTAGCACTGTCTTTTGGGTACCTCTCTTCTTAGCCTCTTCATCACTCAGTGTTACCACATGGAGTCCTCCCACTAAATCTGACAGGGTAGGGTTTAGCAGAAGGTTCTCTAGATTTATTCCATGGGCCGTCCCTATAAGTTGAACCCCTCTTTCTGCTATTGTCCTTGCTGCCTTTGCCTCGAGCTCTGTTCCAATCTCATCTATCACTATTACCTCAGGCATATGGTTTTCTACCGCCTCTATCATAACATCATGCTGTTTCTCAGGTGATGAAACTTGCATCCTCCTTGCTCTCCCAATGGCAGGATGTGGTATATCTCCATCACCTCCAATCTCATTGGATGTGTCTACCACTACTACACGTTTCTTAAGTTCATCGCTTAAGATTCTAGCTACCTCCCTTAGCATAGTAGTCTTGCCCACCCCGGGTTTTCCTAAAAGGAGTATACTCTTTCCTGATTCGATTACATCTCTTACTATATCTACAGTCCCATATATAGCCCTTCCAACCCTTAGGGTAAGGCCTATTATCTCACCCCTTCTATTTCTTATACAGGAGATACGATGCAATGTTCTAGGGATTCCTGCTCTATTATCACCATCAAAACTACCTACTTTAGAGACTACATAATTTATGTCATCTCTAGTTATCAGATTTTCTGAAAGCAGTTCCCCTCTATTTGGGAATCTTGCCTCTGGCTCTCTTCCTAGGTCAAATACTATCTCTATAAGGTCCTCTAAGCCCTCCATCTTACTGACCATTTCTTTAAGGGATGGCGGGAGGACACTCAAGAGTTCTTCTAAATTATCGGTAACTTGAATATTTGGATTCATATATTTATACACCTCTAGTTATAATTATATCATAAATACATAGAGCCAATAGCATCTGCAGCCTCTATTACTAATTCTTCTGGTTCTACTAGGGCTATTCGTATGAATCCTTCACCATGCTTACCAAAACTATCCCCAGGTGATACTACTATCCTCCTTTCATCCAGTAATTTATTGGCAAACTCTTGTGATGTATACTTAGATGGAATCTTCATCCACACATACATAGTAGCCTTAGGTACCATAGGATAAACATTATAGTTATTAATTATCTTTATAAAGGCATCTCTTCTTTTAGCATAAGTCTTTACAGTTTTCTCTACTTCATCCCAAGGTCCATTCAATGCCTCTATACATGCATATTGAATAGCTTCGAATATCCCATAGTCAATGTAGCTCTTTATTTGAGCCAACCTGGCTATAACATCCTTATTACCCACGACAAACCCAACCCGCCATCCAGCCATATTGAATGTCTTAGAAAACGAATGAAACTCTATAGCCCTCTCTTTGGCTCCATCTATCTCTAAAATACTTGGTGCCTTATATCCATCGAAACAGATCTCTGAATAGGCAAGGTCACTTACCACTATAAAATCATATCTTTCTGCTAGACTAAGTATCGCTTGATAGAAGGACCTATCAACTACGCTGGTAGTTGGATTATGGGGGAAACTTATTATCATCAGTTTTGTCTTATTCAATACATCTGTTGGAATCTCAGAGATATCAGGTAAGAATCTGTTGGACTCTCTCAATGGAAGGAAATATACCTGTCCTCCAGCTATAAGTGTTCCATTATAATGAGCGGGGTAGGTGGGATTAAGCGTAATAGTAAAATCCCCTGGGTCAAGATAAGCCAGAGCTAAATGTGTTATACCTTCCTTAGAACCTACCAGAGGAAGGACCTCTCTATCTGGGTCTAGGTCTACATTAAACCTCTTTTTATACCATTTTGCAATGCCTTCTCTTAACCGAAATAATCCTTTACTATTTGGGTACCGATGGGTTTCTTTATGGTCGGTAACAGCCTTTACCAACCCATCTACTATATAAGGTGGAGTAGGGAGGTCAGGGCTACCCATTCCTAAATCTATAATCTTCTTTCCTTCTGCCTTTAGTCTTAACTTCTTCTCATCCTGTATAGAAAATACATAAGGTGCCAAAACATTAAATCTCTTGGATGGGTCTTTAGGCATACTTCTACTCATCTCCTTTAACTCTTTATAGACTAGAACTAATGTTGCTATATATATAACAGTATAGCCCTTATCTGTCAAGTGAAAGATGGATTGAATAGAGAAGAGTATCCTTTATATTATCATCTATCACTTCATTTGAATAGTACAGTTATCCGCTACCCCTCCAAGTAATGTATATATAGTTGGAACAGTCTGAAGTATTGAGCCGGGAACCAGTGTATTTACTGGACCATAAGCTACTAGCCTTGCTATAAACCTCTGCCAAGAGATTCCTCCACCAAGATAACCATCAAGCCAGAAACTTCTCTCCTTTGCCCCTAATATTTGAGCTGGACCTATAGTAGCTGCCTTAGGAGGAACCCAGGACCAATCACCCGAAAATGAGTGTAGGGCATTCTGCATTATTGTCATAGGATGTAGCTCGACTATTCTAGGTCCCGCCTTTTTATAACCTTCCAGGTCATCTCCAAATTCGTACCCTAAGTGAGCTTCCCAAAAGGCTATATGACCGCACCAACCTATACCTCCATAACATACATCCGCACCACCAAGGTCTTCTATCATCTTTCCATAATCTTTAAGTACATCAGAGGTTGGGAAATGTATCTGTGACATAGGTGGTCTTAGATCCTCATCTATAAGACCCCAGAAATTCTCCATCATAGACCTCTGAAAAGAACCTTCCCAACTAATTGGAGCAGTATTACCGTTTTCATCGGCATACTCATCCATATTAAATGAATAGACATGCTTGCAGGAAAGTTTCATCTCATTTATTATCCTTGCCGCTATTGGATACTGAGGCATTGGTCCCACAGGAAATATAACTACAAGTCTTCTCCCTACCTCTAAGGATTCCTTTATGCGCTTTACTATATCTAGGGCAAATTCAAGATAGAACTCTCTTTCATCCTCTATAATCCTTATCTTGAAATCAGGATTGGGATGATTGGGCAACTCTTCCTTCTTAATAGCCCTCACCTTTTTACAAACCTCTTTATCTTTAAATGGTAAGAAAGAGGCTAACTCATAGTTAAATGAACCCATATTGATAACCTCCTTTTTAAGGTAAAAGTCTCTTGGGGACTATTCTCCCCCATACTTGGTATTGCCTAAATCCTTCTGCATACTTTACTCCGCATTGTATCCCTCTAAAACTGGATAATGACTTCATAAATTCTACGTAATCTATGTGGTCATGTTCTTTTAGCCAGATATACTGGGATTGATGACAGAGTAACATCTTCTCTTTTATCTCCATCTCTTCAGTGATGTCTACATACTCAGTTGGGATGAAGTTTACTCCTCCCAAGGTATCCATATAAAATATGGGGGGAATAACATTATGGGCAGGATATTTACTTTTGAAGTGGGGGAGTGTCGCTATAAAGCTTGCATCTACTATGAGCTTGGACGTAGTTGTATGGTCAACCATATAGTCATCTGGAGAATGAGTAATTATAACATCAGGTTTCGCCTGTCTTATGATGTCTACAGCTACTATTCTTGCTTCTTCATTTATAAGAAGCTCTAAATCTGGGAAATTTCCACTTATAAGCTCAGCTCCTATAACGCTGGCTGATTTCCTTGCCTCCTCAGCCCTTATAGTTGCCAATTCCTCTGGGGGAATAGTAAAGTGCCCCTTGTTTCCATTACACATATAAGCCATAATTACAGTATGACCTAGTTTTTTATATCTTGCCAATGTTCCTGCACATAAAAGCTCTAAATCATCTGGGTGAGCTCCAATTGCAAGAATTCTCAACTTATATCACCTTCCTTCCCTACTTAACTTTCCACATCCAAATTCTCAACAGCCGGCTTACTTTCTATATCTACGATCAGAATATTATCTTTGTTTCTGTAAAATAAATAATCAGAAAGTCTTGGTTCCAAATCTTTCTAGCCATTTAAAGGAGGTAGATATAATATGAACCCCATATACTATTCCTTTTTCTCTTAATGTAGATAAAAGTTCTTCAATATTCATAACAGGCTTCCAATATTATAAATTTAATTTATATGGGGTGTCAAGTTAGAAATATCGTATTTTATAAAATAATGGCAAATAATCAGAGGGATGATAGTTAAATATCAAATCTGCAAAAAAGAGTATAGTCCTTGACATTGAAAAATAAATTATAATATTATAATTTCGGAAAGTAAAATAAAGGAGACCTAATGGTTAAGAGTAGTAATATTTTAAAGGGGGAATCTTCTATATCGCTTGTCTTAGATATAATAAGGGGATCTTATATTAGACCCAGTAAAGAGAACTATAAAACTTCATGCCCTTCCTCCTCTCCCAGAGATAACCATCTCAAAATTAGGCTCTCTTGCCTGTCCTATAGGGTCAGCTACTTTAGTAATAAAGGAGCTGTTTCGTTCAAATATAGACAAATATATATCGCAGAGTATGGAAGAAGGAGGCTAGTATGGTTAATTGGGGTGTGATTGGATGTGGAGGTATCGCCTACAGAAGAACGATACCGGAAGGAATAACAAAAGCAAAGAATGCAAGACTTGTTATGGTTATGGACATAGATGAGAATAAAGCAAGAGAAGTGGGAGAGAAATTTGGTGTAGAGTACTCTACTGATATAAAAGATATACTCAGTGATAATCGTATTCAGGCTGTGTATATTGCTACACCTGTATATCTCCATAAAGATCAGATTATTCAATCAGCATTGGTAGGTAAACATATATTATGTGAAAAACCACTTACACTAAATTCAGAGGAGGCAGAATATGCTATAGAGGCTTGTAAGAAGCATAAAGCAAAGCTTGGTGTGGGTTATATGATGAGATTTCACTCCCTTCATCAGAAAGCTAAAGAGATGATAAAAAGTGGAGAATTAGGGGATGTAGTATTTGCCAGGGCTCAACTCTCCTGCTGGTATCCGCCCATCTCTGGAGCCTGGAGACAGGACCCCAAGCTTGGAGGTGGAGGAGCATTGATAGATATGGGAAGTCACTGCCTTGACCTTCTCGAGTATATCCTCGATACAAAGATAGAAACAGTCTCCTGTTTTGCAGATAACGTTATACATAGCTATAAATCAGAAGATTCGAGCTTGGTAATGGTAAGATTTAAGAATAGAGCCCATGGCATTATAGATAGCTATTTCAATATTCCAGACAACTCAAGTAAGAATAGACTGGAGATCTACGGAACAAAGGGAAGTCTTCTAGCTGAAGGGACTATAGGCCAGTCTTCCGATGGGGAGATGATTGCCTACTTAGAAAAAGCCCCGGAAGGTTATGATGCCTCACAGGTAAGAGAGATAAGAGGTGGGATAAAGATAGAAGTGCCCTTTGTAAATATCTATCAGGCGGAGATAGAGGCATTCTCTTCCGCTATAGAGGAGGATAGAGAACCTCCTGTATCTGGAGAGATAGGTCTATGGAGTCTAAAGGTCATAGAAGCCTGTTATGATTCGAGCAGAAGTAAATCCCAGATTACTCTAGAAAGGGGTGAATAAAACGCCTAGAGAAAAATTGGCTATAGAAGGTGGAGAACCGGTTATCAGGGAAAAGCTTCCTACCTGGATATGGTTTGATGAAGAGACAATCCAGGCAGTGGTAGAGGTTTTAAGAAGTGGCAGGGTTAACTACTGGACAGGTTCAAAGGGTATGGAGTTTGAGGAAAAGTTTGCCAGGTGGTGTGGAGCAAAATACGCAATCTCTACATCAAGTGGTACCAGTGCCCTTCATACGTCTCTAGGGGCTCTAAACATTGGCCCAGAAGATTACCGAACGTACTAAAGCTATAAATCCATCTCTATAGTAGAAGATGCTGCAGAGGCTCATGGTGCAGAGTATAAAGGGAAGAAGGTGGAGACTATTGGAGATGTCGGCTGTTTTAGCTTCTGTCAGAATAAGACATTTACTACTGGTGGGGAAGGAGGTATGGTGGTAACGGACAATGAGGATATAGCCTGGGAGGCACGCTCTTTTAGAGACCATGGCTATGATGTGAGAAAACAGACGTTAATAGAGGCATTAAAGGATTGTCCACAGATATTAACATTACCGTTGGATACGCCAGAGAAAAAATGGATACTACGTATATCCTATAGTACTGAATCTTGATGCATTGAGATGCGATAAGAAGACCTTTCTTGACGCAGTAATAGCAGAAGGAGTATATGCATGGAAAGAATTCTGGCCACAATCTTATAAGGAAGAGGCGTATATAAATCATAACGGCTTTGGAAGATTCAAGTTTCCATTCAGGAGTAAAGAGTATACAAATCCACAGTCAGTTCAGTATGATAAGGTCTTCTGCCCTAACTGTGCCTGGTTAGAAGAGAGGACATTTGTTGTTCATATTGGCCCACATTACAGGATGAACATATGTATCTTATCGCTGAAGCGATATTAAAGGTAGCAAGAGCCTATGCAAAGTAAACTTTTAGCAGGAGAGAGACCCTGCTTATTAAACCTTCTGGCAAGAACTGAAAATTCTAGAAATAGATACACTCCTAAAGAGGTCTATAGATAGGGAGGCTGAAGGATTTCACACACCATTCAGCCTCCCTATTCAAGTTACTTTATCCCTCTTAGTTCATCTATCTTTTTTGCCGCATCATCCAGTGCCTGCTGTGGAGTCTTTCTTCCAAGAAATGCTTCAACATTAGCATCCCATATGATACTATTATATTCCTCCCATCCTTCTATGAGAGGCCAACCCTTAGCAGTCATTGCCGCTTTAGATAGGGTCTTATAGAGAGGTGTTTGGAATTGAGGGAGTTTGGAGGCAGAAATAGTAACTGGGGGGAAACCTATGAGTTCATCAAACTTTGCCTTATACTTGTCCTGATAGAAGAAATCTAAGAACTCCCCTGCTGCTTTTAGATTTTTGGCGTTTTTAAACATAACAATAGAATCTGTGATGATAAGAGATTGTTGCTTTTGTCCCTTAAAGGGTGGAATTTGACCATAGCCTATCTTAAAAGTAGCCCCTGCCTGTTTAGCAGCTGACTCAACCCATGCGCCGATAAAACAGAAGGCAGCCTTCCCTGCATAAAAAATAGGATGAGAACTCATTCTGTCAAGACTTAGAAAGCCTTCAGGGACAATCTTATCCTTAGTAGCCATATCTACCATAAATGTTAGAGCTTTCACACCTGCAGGACTGTTTACTGTACATTTCCCATAACTGCCATCAGGTCTTTTTTCAAAGAAATCTCCTCCTGCAGCATAGAAATAGTATGCAAAATCAGTCAGTTCAGTATGCTTTTTACCAGGCATAATAAGACCATATCTATTAGGGGGATTATTATATCTTATGGCCTCTTCTCTTAACTCCTCCATAGTTCTAGGGACTTTCTTTACTATGTCAGCATTGTAGGCAAGAATTCTAGCTCCTGCTGCTACTGGAAGTCCCATAAGTTTCCCACCGATCTTTGCTTCCATAGCTCCTGGGGAGATATTCTTTATAGTCTTTTGACTTACATATTTTGTAACTTCTTCTATGGCTCCCATCTTCATAAACTCAATTATCCATCGTGTACCTGCTACTGCAATTTCTGGGGGATTTCCTCCAGCGATAGCTGTAGTGATCTTGTCATACAGAAGGTCCCAAGGAATAGGGACAATCTCTACCTCAATGTCAGAATGGGACGCGTTAAAGTCTTTCTCAAGTTGAGCACGAAATTCTTCAGTTAGTCCATCATAAAGCGCCCAATAAAAGGTAACTTTTTGCTTCTGCTGGGCAAAACTTACTCCTGGAATCAAAAACAATACGATAATAATAAAAACTCCAAGTTTTTTCACCTTAATACCTCCTCTTATTTTATAATTCCTCCCTTTAATTATTACCTCATCCATAGTCTTACTCTCTAAAAAACTATTTTATTGAATCTTTAAAGATACTCTCTAACATTCTCACCTCCTTAGAACCCAAGATTCACCCTTTCACAGCCCCTCCGGCAAGTCCTGCTACTAACTGCCTTTCGATAAGAAGGAATAAGACAACAACAGGAATAATAGCTAAAAAGGAAGCAGTTGTTAGATATTCCCATTGAGTAGTATATCTTCCAACAAAGTTATAAAGCCCAATAGTAATAGGCATCTTTTTGGCAGACTGGATAAAGGTAAGGGCAAACATAAACTCATTCCAGGCAGCGATAAAAGAATATATCATAGTAGTTACTAGACCTGGTGCAGCTATAGGAAGCATAATCTTCTGAATTGCCTGTAATCTGGTACATCCATCGATTAAAGCGGCCTCTTCTATATCTACAGGAACACTCTTAAAGTAACCATTCAACATCCAGATTGTAAAAGCTAGGGTAAAAGCCGTATCAGAAAAGATAAGACCAGTATAGGTATCTAAAAGATGGAATAAATACATAATTTTAAAGAGAGAAATAACTACTACAATGGGTGAAAACATCTGGAGCACAAGAAACATATAGAGTAAGATCTGCTTTCCTGGAAAGCGAAAACGAGAGACAGCATAAGCAGCAGGAACTGAAAGTAAAGTATTTAAAACCATAGTCCCCCCTGCAATGATAAGAGAATTACTAAAGTAAGTAGCCAGAGGACATTGATTCCAGACCCCTACAAAATTAAACAGGGTTGGATGTTTTGGAATCCAATATGGAGGACTTGCATACACTTCTTTACCAGTCTTCAGCATAGTTGAGATCATTACAAAGAAGGGGAATAATAAAAATACCAGTAAGATAAAGGTAAAAGATATTGCGATTATCTTAAGTGTATTTTTTCGTCTCATTATTCTTTTTCCTCCCTAAAGTATATTCTACCATAGATCCAGCTTACTAGAGATAATATCACAAGGGTAACTACCGCCATTACTGCCCCATAATTCCACTTCAGCCAGACAAAAGTGTTCTCATATGTGTATGTAATTAAGATATGAGTAAGTCCTACAGGTCCCCCTTTGGTAAGGATATATATAACGTTGAAGTCATTAAAAGTCCAGAGGCAGGAGAGAAGGGTGGCGATAAGAAAAACATTCCGAAGACCTGGAAATGTTACATATAAAAACTTCTGCCATAAGTTTGCCCCATCCATATCAGCAGCTTCATAAAGTTCACCTGGAATAGATTGCATTCCAGCCAAGAAAACAAGAGCCATAAATGGAATTCCAATCCAGATATCTACCCAGATAGTAGCTCTAAAAGCCCACCTGACATCTCCAAGCCAAACAGGGGGATTGTTCCAAAGACCTGTAGATTTTAGAGTAGAGGTAAGGAGACCAAATTCAGGATGGTAAACCCATAGCCATAGTAAGGCACTGATAGGAACAGAACTAGCCCAAGGAATGATAAGGAGAGTACGGGCTATCTTTCGACCTGTATACTCTATGTTCAGTAAGAGAGCCATAACCATTCCAAAGATTGTCTTTGATAAAACAGCAATAAATGTCCAATAAATTGACCTGAAGATGATCTCTAGAAACTCCCTCTCTTTTAGCAGTTCCCAATAGTTTCTAAAACCTACAAAATTAAGCATCCTCCCCAACTTGTCGGTTTTATAAAAAGACATAATAATTACATTAACAGTTGGATAGATCATAAATATTAAAAGAAAAACAGTTGCCGGTAAAATGAAAAGATATGCAAGCCTGGATTCAGATGTCCATAAATAATTTCTTTTTTTCATAAATTACAGGACCTCTCTTTTTTAAAAATCAATCATATAAAATCTTACTGAGATATTATACCATAAATTTATCAAATGATTCCAACTCTTTCTCTCTTTATACCTCTAATATCGCCCTACAGGGAGTTGCACATACTCCTTTTATCTTTAATGGAAAGGCATAGAGTCTTGCCCTCTCTACCTTTATTCCCTTTAAATTTATAAGTGGAGCCAATATCAAAGCTCCAGATCCAAAGAGTATCTTATTTACTCCAACTTCTTTCCCGGGGTGATCAAAACATGGTATATCTCCGCCCAGGATAGAAATCTCTTTCTCTACAATCCATTCCATTGCCTCCATTGTAAAATGGGGACTCTGCCTAATAAAGATATCGTTATTCCAGTAATCCTCCCAACCGGTAGAGATTATTAATGCATCTTTCGCTTTTATCTTATCTTCGTATGGGAGGAGGTCTTCTCTCTCTATATGCTCTAATGGAAGTTTAGATCTCAGTTTTATTATAACCGCATCTCTTATAAAGTCTTCAGGTGATAGTTCGTCTATGTTTCTTTTCCCAGGAATTAGGTGGGATTCTGTCTCAAGATAAGTAGATGTGAGGGATGTCAGTAAGAATTCATACTCATCATAACCTTCATTCTCTATGCTTGTTATCTTTCTTATCTTAACCTCGGGCAGGTCTTTATAATGCCACATTCCTTCTTTAATGGTTCCTGTTATATCTATCCAGTTCATAAGATATCTCCTCTTCTATCTTATTTCTATTTCTCTTTCTTCCTCTATTGATCTATGTATGGCAGATACAATCCTTGTAACCTCTAAACCCTCTTCCAAAGATGCTATAACAGGCTTATCATTTTTTATACAATCTATAAATGAATCTAGCATCCATACAGGTGCTCCAGTAATGCGGTTATGTATATCTGCCCAGAGGCTGGGAAGTCCTGCAAAATAGTATTTTTCACTCGCATTTGTAATAACAGAGTTTGAAAAATCTATATTAGAATATCCTTTTTCTCCGTAGATTTCGAATTTAAACTGAGCAACATAGGGCATACTTTCAGGGAGTATCCAGGATGAAAAGAAATGGGCTATACTTCCATCTTCAAACCTTATACTTGCATCTATTGCATCATATGTATCAATCCCTTTCCCTTTCAGAACCCTCTTAATCCCTCTAGCATTGGCTATTCTTACCTTCTTACCTACAAGCCAAAGAGCCATATCTACACAATGACTCATAAGGAACCATCCAGGAGAAGACCTTCCTGCCCAACTTAACATCCTTGTTGGTACATAGATAGTATCATTTAATGTTACTCTCATTGCATATATATCTCCAAATTCTCCATTCTTTATAGATTCCCTAGCCATTATAAAGGGAGAGTTCCATCTATTTTCGAAAGCCACCTGCCCCTTTATTCCCTTTTTTGATGCCTCTTCTACAATAGCTTCAGCCTCTTTTACGCTCATTGCAATCGGCTTTTCTATCATTATATGATATCCTCTCTTTATTATCTCTAAAGCGGGTTCAGTATGAGCAAAATCAGGTGTAGCTACTATTACTGCATCTAGTTCTTTATCCAAAAGTTCTTTATAGTCAGATACTCCCTTTATTCCGAAAAATTCTTCTGCCTCTTTAAGTGCTTTAGGATTTATCTCTGCAAAACCTACCAGCTCTGCATCTGGATTCTGTAACACTGCCCTTCCATAAAGCCTTCCTCTGATTCCCATTCCTATAATTCCTACTCGAATCATAAATGACCTCCTTCTTTCTTTAATTTATTTAATTTTACCACATTTTATCTTAGAATTCCTTCTTCTTGACAATTCCGATTAGAATTGGTAAAATTCCTTTCAAAAAGGAGGTTTTTATGAAAGAAGATTGGGGATTTGAGACATTGGCTTTACATGGGGGACAAGATGTAGACCCCTTTACTCTATCTAGGGCAGTGCCTATATATCAGACAACTTCTTATCTTTTCAAAGATACTGACCATGCGGCTAGACTTTTCGCTGTAGAAGAAGAAGGGAACACTTATTCTAGGATGATAAACCCTACGGTAACAGTCTTTGAAAAGAGAGTCGCCCTACTTGAAGGAGGGATAGGGGCACTTGCAACCTCCTCCGGACAATCCGCTGAGCTTATTGCTATTTTAAATATTGCTAAGGCGGGAGATGAGATTGTCTCTAGCTTTAGTCTCTATGGAGGAACACACACCCTCTTTGCAAATACCTTGAGTAAGTTGGGAATAAAGGTAAACTTCGTAGACCCAACTGACCCGGAGAATTTTAGAAGAGCTATCACACCTAAAACAAAAGCTCTCTATGCAGAGACCGTAGGTAATCCTAAGCTTGATACCTTGGATATAGAGACCGTTGCCAATATTGCCCATTCTGCTGGTATTCCATTGATTGTAGATAATACTATCCCCTCTCCTTATTTAGTAAGACCCATAGAATATGGTGCTGACATAGTGATACATTCAGCTACAAAGTTCATTGGAGGTCATGGAACATCTATCGGGGGGGTCATTGTAGATAGTGGGAAGTTCAAATGGGATAATGGGAAATTTCCAGAGCTCACTGAACCTGACCCTTCTTATCATGGACTCAGATATGTAGAAAAATTTGGAGAGTCTGCTTATATATCCAAGGCAAGATTACAATTACTAAGAGACCTGGGACCTTGTATGAGTCCGTTTAATGCATTCCTCTTCTTGCAGGGGTTAGAAACCTTACCCTTGAGGATGGAAAGACACAGCGAGAATGCTTTAAAGGTTGCTGAATTTCTTAAAAATCACCCGAAGGTATCCTGGGTAAATTATCCAGGACTTCCTGATAGCCCATACTATCACCTTGCCAAGAAATACTTTAAGAGAAACCTCTTTGGGGCGATTATAGGATTTGGAGTAAAAGGTGGACTCTCTGCCGGGAAGATGTTTGTAAATAATGTTAAACTATTATCTCACCTTGCAAATATTGGAGACGCCAAGTCATTAGTGATACATCCTGCTAGTACTACCCATTCTCAGTTAACCCCTGAAGAGCAGCTTGCTGCAGGAGTTACTCCAGATTTTATAAGGCTCTCTATCGGACTAGAGACTATTGACGATATACTATATGATATAGATCAGGCATTAAGTAAGACATAGATGGAAGAGAATCTATATGTAGAGACCCAATACTATACCTTTGCTTCTCCTCCAAATGAACTAGAACTGGAGAATGGCGAAAGATTAGGTCCTATTACCCTTGCCTATGAGACCTATGGAGAGTTAAACAAAGATAAGTCAAATGCCATATTGATATTACATGCCCTATCTGGAGACGCTCATGTTGCAGGTTATCATAAAGGTGATAGAAAGCCCGGATGGTGGGATGATATGGTGGGACCGGGAAAAGCTTTCGATACCAATAAATATTTTGTTATATGCTCTAATGTAATAGGCGGCTGTAAGGGTTCAACTGGTCCATCATCTATAAATCCAGCTACAGGCAAGCCATATGGACTCAGCTTCCCTGTAATCACTATAAAAGATATGGTAAATGCCCAGAAATACCTGATAGACTATCTCGGTATAGAAAAACTACTCTCTGTAGCTGGTGGTTCTATGGGAGGAATGCAGGTGCTTCAGTGGGCAGTTAGTTATCCAGAGAGGATAAGGTCGGCAATTCCTATAGCTACAGCTAGTAGAAATAAGGCTATGCAGATAGCATTCAATGAGGTAGGGCGACAGGCTATTATGAGTGACCCAAATTGGAATAAAGGTGATTACTATGATAAAACCCCACCCAATACTGGATTAGCTATTGCCCGGATGGTAGGACATATAACCTATTTAAGTGAAATATCTATGGAACAGAAATTTGGTAGAAGGCTCAGAGAGAAAGAGAAGTATGGATATGACTTCTCAATAGACTTTGAGGTAGAAAGTTATCTGCACTATCAGGGGCTTTCATTTACACAGAGATTTGATGCAAATAGCTATCTATATATTACAAAAGCTATAGACTACTTTGACCTGGCTAATGGATTTGGATCGCTCTTCGAGGCATTTAGCAATTCAACACATATAAAATTTTTAGTAATATCATTCTCTTCTGACTGGCTCTATCCTCCATCCCAATCGAAAGAGATAGTAAGGGCATTAGAGGCAAATGGTATAGACGTTACCTATAGAGAGATAGAATCTTCATATGGACACGATGCATTCTTACTTGAGGCAGAGGAACAGACCAGAATTATAAGTAGTTTCCTGAGGTTTACATATGAGGAGATAGGATGAGAAAGGATTATGAACTCATACTAGGCCTTATCCCTGAAAGATCTAGGGTTTTAGACCTGGGTTGTGGTAACGGGGAACTCCTTGTTCTGCTTAGAGAGAAAAAGTCAGTAAAAGGAAAAGGGATAGAAATAGATGGTAAAAGGGTCTCGGAAAGTATATCAAAAGGGATCTCTGTCTATCAGGGGGATATGGAGGAGATCCTACCTGAGTATCCCGACAAGTGCTATGATTATATTATCATAAGCCAGACTATGCAAGAGGTGAGAAATCCAGAGTTTGTAATTACTCATTCGTTAAGAGTGGCAAGATTTGTTATAGTAAGCTTTCCTAACTTTGGTTATTGGAGGATAAGGTTCTATATATTTTGTAGAGGAAGGGTCCCCTCTGTCGGGATATTCAACTATAACTGGTATAAAACCCCTGATGTACATCCATTAAGTATAAAAGATTTTGAAGACTACTGCAGTATTAAAGGTATAAAAATAGATAGGAGATTCTATCTTGCTGGGGATAGAATTATCAATCTGTGCCCTAACTTCTTCGCCACTTCAGGGCTCTATGTTATATCTCAGTCCTCATAGATTCCTGAGGAGAGATACCTTTCTCCCGTATCCGGAAGGATTACCACTATCAACTTACCAATATTTTCCTCTCTCTTGGCTATCTGGATCGCTGCATAGGCTGCCGCTCCACTTGATATTCCCACAATAAGCCCCTCTTCTTTGGCTAATCTCCTTGAGGTATTTATGGCATCTTCATTGGTCACTGTTATTATCTCGTCTATGATGTCTAGATTTAGCACCTCGGGAATAAATCCTGCCCCTATCCCTTGAATCTTATGAGGTCCAGGCTTCCCGCCAGAGAGGACTGGTGAGTCTGCAGGTTCCACTGCTATAGCTTTGAATGATGGTTTTCTTTCCTTTATCACCTCTGCCACTCCTGTTAATGTTCCACCTGTTCCCACCCCACTGACCAGGATATCTATCTCCCCATTGGTATCCCTCCATATCTCTTCAGCGGTAGTTCTTCTGTGTATCTCAGGATTTGACGGATTCTTAAACTGATATGGAATGAAATAGTTGGGATGCAAACTTGCCAATCTCTCTGCCTCTTCAATTGCTCCTTTCATCCCTTTCTCTCCAGGGGTAAGAATTAGTTCTGCCCCTAATGCTTTAAGCAATTTCCTCCTCTCTATACTCATTGTTTCTGGCATAACTAAAATGCATCTATATCCCTTTACCGCACATACCCAGGCGAGAGCTATCCCAGTATTTCCGCTTGTTGGTTCAATGATGACAGTATCCTCGTTTATCCTCCCCTCTTTTTCTGCTGACTCTATCATACTCACTCCTATTCTATCCTTTACACTTCCCCCCGGATTAAATGATTCTAATTTAGCTACTACAGTAGCCTTCACATCCCTCACTATCCTGTTAAGTTTTACTAAGGGGGTATTCCCTACCAGTTCAATGATATCTCTAGCGATTCTTTTCATATCCTTCCTCCTTACGAATTTTAAGAAATTGTATCATATTAGTATAGATTCGTAAACGCCTTAATGTTGATTTTAATCCGTAAAGTGATAGAATAGTTAGAAATTTGAAAGATCCTTTTGGAGGTGTAAGATTTAAATGGAAATTGATATCGGTAAAGGAAGATGGGCTAGAAGGTCATATGGATTTGAAGAAATATCTATAGTGCCTGGAGATGTTACTGTAGACCCAGAGCTTGTTGATGTCTCTCTAAATATAGGGGAGGTTGTATTTTCTATCCCGATACTGGGAGCTGCTATGGATGGAATAGTGGATCCCTATTTTGCTGGAGTAATGGGTAAATTAGGTGGTCTAGCCGTATTAAATCTGCAGGGTATACAGACTAGGTATGAGAACCCAAAAGAGGTCTTAGAGAAGATCATTTCTGCTCCTCAAGATAAGGCCACTGAAGTAATGCAATCTATATATAGAGAACCAATAAAGGAAGAATTGGTTTATAAGAGAATTAAAGAGATAAAAGAAAGAGGTGTTATTGCTGCCTGTTCCTCTATCCCACAGGAAGCAGAGAGAATGGCTAAGATAGCTGTAGAGGCAGGAGTGGATGTATTTGTTGTACAATCTACAGTAATAACTGAAAGGCATAAGGCAAAAAATTATACCCCATTGAGCCTGGAAAAATTTATCAAGAATATCTCTGTGCCTGTGATAGCCGGGAATGTAGTAAGTTATAATGTAGCTATGGAACTTTTTGCTACCGGTATAGATGGAATACTTGTAGGTGTAGGACCAGGCGGTGCCTGCACTACTAGGCAGGTTTTAGGGATTGGAGTACCTCAAGTAACTGCCATAGCTGATGTTGCTTATGCAAGAGATGTATTCTACCATAAGACTGGTAAGTACGTAGCGGTAATTGCCGATGGTGGTATGAATACTGGTGGAGATATAGCCAAGGCTATAGCATGCGGAGCAGATGGGGTAATGCTTGGACAAGCCCTGGCAAGGGCTGAGGAGGCATTCGGGAAAGGATACCATTGGGGTATGGCAATGAGTCATTCTGCCCTTCCTAGAGGAACACGTGTTTATGCCGGAACTACTGGTACCTTAAAGGAGATCCTTTTTGGACCTGCAAAGACAGAAGATGGAACCCAAAACCTTGTTGGAGCACTCAAGAACTCTATGGGGGTCTGTGGGGCTCTAAATATAAAGGATATGCATCAGGTTGAACTGGTAGTGGCTCCATCAATAAAGACTGAAGGCAAGATACTTCAGCAGGCTCAAAGGGTAGGGATGGGCAAATAGGTTCGATAAGAGAGCCTTATAAACCTTTATGGATTATTTTAATTCTGGTAGCACAGGCTTCTAGCCTGTGCGTAGTTTTTTAATGGGCAGACAAGACGCTTGTCCTATTCATATTCTTAAAACCCCCTTATTACGCAAAAAATTTGAAAAACCTTTTGGGCTTGCATTCTATGATATTATAATAAATTATGAGACGTAACTATATACTTTTTAGTTCATTACTATTTGTTACTATCATCTGGGGAGCTACATTTGCCTTAATAAAAGAGGCATTAAAGAGTGTAGGTCCATTCTACTTCCTTGCCATTCGGTTTACTATAGCAGGTATCATTATGTTTTTTATATTTAGAAGAAGCTTCAAGGGGCATCCTATACCATTTTCTTATCTCCTGGGTGGCATATTTCTATTCCTAGGTTATGCCCTCCAAACAGTAGGACTAAAGTATACTACTGCCTCCAATGCCGCATTTATTACAGGATTAAGTGTAGTTATTGTACCATTCTTGGAGATCATCTTTATGAAAAGAAGGCTTCCTTTTTTCTCAGCTTTAGGAGCAATCTTTTCTACAGTAGGTTTATGGCTTCTTACCGGAATCCAAACTATAGCTATTAATTACGGGGACCTCCTTACAATACTATGCGCATTATGTTTTGCATCTCAGATAATTACCATAGGGATTATAGCTCCAGACGGAGATTCTGGAGTAATCGCTACTACCCAGGTAATAATTGTGGCAGTATTAAGTTGGTTTTCTATATTCCTCTTTAAAGAGAATATCCATATCAAGTTTTCTTCTACTGCTATATGGGCAATCTTAATCACTGCTATATTTGCCACTGCAATAGCCTTTTACGTGCAGGCTCTTGCTCAAAAAGAGATAAATCCTACCACTGTAGCCCTTATATTTGCTACTGAACCGGTATTTGGCGGGGTATTTGGTTATTTACTTCTAGGAGAGGTCTTAAGACTTTCAGGTATTATTGGAGCAGCTCTTATACTCTTAGGAATGGTTCTAACTCAAATACCAGGAAGAGGAATGCAATGAAAAAGAATTGGGGATTCTTGCTACTTATCTTTACTGTTTTCTTCTTAAATCTAAGCGTAGGGTTGAACAGTTCTATATTTAACAATTTTATATCCCAGGAATTAAAACTCGAGCCCAGTCAATTAGGTATCCTGGAAGCCTTTAGAGAAACACCTGGTTTACTTATGGCATTTATTACCGCTCTTCTTATCTCTCTAAGAAAACAGCATCTAGCGTTTTTATCCTTTATTCTTGTAGGGATAGGATTCAGTCTATACTCTAGAGTAACAGACCTTACTGGACTTATATCAGCCGGGGTGACCTGGAGTTTGGGCTTACACTGTTGGATGACATTAAGCCCCATATTTACATTAGGCTTAGCCACAGACAGTGAGAGGGGAAAGAGCCTAGGGAATATAAATTCTAGTTCCTCATTTGCCAGTCTAACAGCTATGGTTATAGTGTTTATACTAGGGAACAAGATACCTTATAGAGGTTACTATCTACTGGCAGGGGTATTCCCATTGATAAGTTCAATCCTGATATTGAAAGTTCCATACACCCCAAGAACTACCATAGACCCACCACCCTTAGTGTTCAAGAGAAAATACACGCTCTACTACATATTAAACTTTCTCGACGGTTCTAGACGACAGATATTTGCCACCTTTGCCCTCTTTGTGTTGACAAAAATATACAGGGTACCAGTCCAATATGTTGCCCTACTTCTTATAATAAATAGTACTGTAAATATGATAATGGCACCAAATGCAGGAAAACTTATAGATAGATTTGGAGAAAGGCATATCCTGGTTCTAAGCTATTTAGGTGTGCTATTTATATTCATAGGTTATGTGATCACCCGTTCTGTATCGGTCCTCTCTCTCCTCTACTGTCTAGATAATTTCTTATTTAACTTTAGTATAGCGCTGACTACTTATATAGCCAAGATATCTTCCCCTGAAGACCTCTCCCCCAATATCTCTATGGGGACAACGGTAAATCATATAGCTGCAGTAGCAATACCTATCATTGGAGGAATGCTTTGGGAAAGATTCAACTATCAAACGATGTTCCTATTAGGTACGGCAATTGTAGTTATCTCTATGTTGGTATCTACTAAGATAAGAGTTTTAAATGAATAGGTGCAGTTTATGATATAATCTAATCAAAAAATCTTGGAGGTGTATATGGAGCTTGAGGTTATAAGGATAGAAAACCCTAATAGTTATAATTTTATCCTGGGACAGTCTCATTTTATAAAGACTGTAGAAGACCTCTATGAAGCAATAATAGGCTCTGTTCCAGCAATAAAGTTTGGGATCGCCTTTTGTGAATCATCAGGACCTAGACTGGTAAGATTCGCAGGGAATGACCCTGAACTTCTAGATTTAGCAAAGACAAATGCTTTCAAAATAGGAGCAGGACACTCTTTCATCATCTTTATAAAGGATGCCTTTCCTATAAATATATTAAGGGCAATAAAGGATACCCAGGAAGTATGCAACATCTATTGTGCTACAGCCAATCCAGTAGAGGTGATAGTTGCAAAGACAGAACAAGGGAAGGGCATCCTTGGAGTTATCGACGGAGCCTCCCCTTTAGGTGTAGAAACGGAAAAGGATATAGAAGAGAGGAAATCCCTCCTACGAAGGTTCGGATATAAACTCTAGCTAGCTACACTGCGAATATCCACAGGAGAGACATCGCCCGCAACTTTCCTCTAGAAGATACGTCCTCTGCCCACATTCTGGACATATAAGAAGCTGCGGATTAGATTCTTTTTTCTCTATCTTACCAAGGTCTGTCAAATACTCCTCTAGCACATTTGCTATATCCGAGAGTACAGACGGTATCCTTTTGCCATCTCTCCAGTATCCACCATTAGGGTCAATGATACTTCTGAGTTGATCTATAAGAAATGATGGGTCTTCTTCCCTTACAAATACTGCACTCATAAGTCTAGCAAGGGCAGTAATCCATGGAATACTTGATGCATCCTTGGTATTTATAAATATCTCAAAAGGTCTCCTTTTACCAGCCTCTTCTATCTCGTTAAGTGTAATATAATAGGAGGCTCTAGGGGTTTTTATCTTATAAGTAGTCCCTTTAAGTTTATGAGGTCTTTCTGGTTTTCCTCTTCTAACTGCCTTTTCTTCTGTCTCTCTTATAAGAATACCTTCCCTGGAACCTTCCCTATAAACAGTTAATCCCTTTACCCCTGACCTGAGAGCATCTAAAAAGAGGTTAAAGAATGAGTCTATAGGGTAATCCTTAGGTACATTTATCGTCTTGGAGACGCTGGAATCTACATAATAACTTACCGTCTTGAGCATCTCCAGATGGTTTTCAGGGGTAATATCATAAGCAGTTTCAAAATACTGAGGGATGGACTTATCCCCTTTGACTTCCCGGAAAAGTTTATACGCATAATCCATTACCTCATATTCTTCAAAGATATCACCCTTTATAGAGTCAGAGGATACCTTCACCCTTCTTTTATAGGATACACTAAATATAGGTTCTATTCCACTTGAAACATTGTTGGAAACTACGGAAAGTGTCCCGGTAGGGGCTATACTTATAAGATGGGAGTTATGAATGCCATTCTCTTTGATAAGCCCTCTTACATCTTCTGGAAGACGTCTTATAAACTCCCCTTGAAGATATTTTTCTCTATCAAAATACTTGAACGGACCTCTCTCTTTGGCTAGTAGACTAGATGCAGTATAAGCAGAATCTCTTATCGTCTTTATAACAAGTTCAGCCTGTTTCCTCCCCTCTGGACTAGAGTATCTTACCCCAAGCATAGCTAATGCAGAACCCAATCCCATAATCCCTATCCCCATACGTCTTTTATTCTTCTCCTCTTCCTCATAGATAGGAGCAGGATATCTACTTATCTCTATCACATTATCAAGGAGTCTTACTGCAACAGGAACATATTCTTTTAATCTCTCTAGATCGAACCTTGCACTCTCTGTAAATGGGTCTAGGACAAATTGGGTAAGATTAAAGCTTCCCAGCAGGCAACATCCGGCGGGAGGAAGGGGCTGCTCCCCACAAGGATTTGTTGCCTGTATCTCTTCCATATAATAGAGATTATTCAATCTATTTATAGTGGAGAGGTTGACTACCCCAGGTTCGGCGTAGTCATAGGCACTCTTTACAATAAGGTTCCACAGGTCTCTTGCCTTTACTACTCTGTATACCTTTCCATTGAATTTTAGTTCCCAGTCTTTGTCATCTACCACCGCTTCTATAAATTCATCAGTTACTGCCACACTTATATTGAACTGAGTAAGAACCCCTGGTGTATGTTTGGCGGTTATAAACTTCTCTATATCAGGATGGTCTACATTCAAAAGTCCCATATTTGCCCCTTTACGGGCGTTACCGGTGGTGATAGTCTTTGTTTCTGCATCAAACACGGTCATAAAAGATACAGGGCCACTGGCTATCCCACCCTTTGTCCTCACCTCTGCTCCTTCAGGTCTTAATGTGGAAAAGTTTGCCCCTGTACCACCTCCAAAGGAATGGATAATAGCATTTAACTTTACTGCATCAAATATTCCTTCTATAGAATCCTCTATAACCGGCAGTGTAAAACAGTTAAATAGTGTTTGCTGCATCGTTGTTCCCATACCAGCCAAGATCCGCCCACCAGGCAGAAACTTGGTATCTCTCATAAGTTCATAAAACTTCTCTTCCCAGAATCTCCGTTTTTCATCCGTCTCTTCTACCATACTAGCTGATACAGCTACACGTTTTAGATTATCATCTATACCCTTTTCGTCACGCCACCTATACTTTCTTTCCCATACTTCTTGAGAAAGTCTATCCAGTTCCATTTTCCCCTCCATCTAAATAACCAATTTATATCTATAATTATACACTAGAATAGATTTACAAGCTTGACATTTCCATCTGTCTCTATATAATATCCTTGTAGGAAAATTAGAATTGATTATTTAAAGAAGGAGGACTTTAATAATGTCTAAAAGGGCAAGGATTATTTTTTTAATCTCTTTAGTGTTCTTTATAGTCAGTTCTTACTCTATTAGCTTTGCTCAAAAAAAAGTCATCAAAATGGATGCCAGGGAGTACTATCCCAGAGAAAGGCTCAGTACTGATAGATGGGATCCACCTACCTATCTATGGAAACTAGAAAAAGAATATGAAGCATTACATCCTGACATAGATATCCAATTTGTGAGGCCTCCTGAGGGTATGGATGCAGATGTATGGCTAACTACCCAGTTAACGGGAGGAACAGCTCCAGAGATATCACAACAGCTATTTTCTGAGGTTAATCGCAATGCATATAAGGGATGGTATATAGACTTAGCCCCATTCCTTGAAAAACCTAATCCATATGTTAAAGGGAATCAGCATTGGAAGGATATATTCCTGGAAATAGCCATAGCTACAGGAAAAGCTCCTGACGGAAAGAGTCAGTATGTACTCCCTACTGGTATAACAGGGACAGCAATATTCTATAACAAAGATATCTTTAAAAAGGTCGGTGTAAGAGTTCCATTTACCTGGAAAGAGTTTATGGATATTCAAGCTAAGATAAAAGAGGCAGGGTATATACCATTTGCATTCCCTATGGCAGGAGAAAAAATGAGGGCTAACTGGAGCCTCAGAACCATCCAGGATATGATACTGGATTCTAAGATGTCTGAAATTAAGGGGGTTAAAGGACCAGTAAAGAGAACCGGTATAGAGGCCTCTGCTATAAGCCAAAAGGAATTAGTACAGGCGATAAAAAGGGGAGTATACAGTGCTAAGGACCCACAATGGCAGGAACAGTTGAGGCTTTTTAAAGAGTGGTCTAAGTACTGGGAGGATGGATATCTTGGGGTAGACTCTCAGGGTGCTTATATGCTTTTTATAAATGGACAAGCAGCTATGATGTATGAGAGCGCAGCACAGATAAAGCCTGTAGAAGTGGACCCTTTAAGAAAGTTCCAATACGGTCTATTCTATTTCCCTAGGATTACCAAAGAAAGCTCTAAATATGCTACCGGCATCTCTGCAGCAGCAGTGGGAGGAGTAACTGGTGCAGGAGCCTGGATAATTCCATCAACCACTAAGGATAGAGGACTGCTTAACGAGGCTATAGATTGGTTAATGTTCATAACAGCCCCTCAAAATTACATCCCTATGGCAAACGATTTAGGAGCGGCTGCTCCTGCATTAAAGGCAAGAAAGGGGTTAGATAAAAGATTAGAACCATTTGTTAAGTCGTTAGAAAGAGGTGTATTTAGAGTAGAGTCATTCTACAGGGGTTTAACTAGAGAGTATGCTGAGTCTTTTTATCAAATACTTCAGCAGTATCTAGCTGATAAATTAACCCTCCAGCAAGCAGGTGACCAGATACAGATAGAGATGGAAAAGGCAGCAAATGCACTCATAGATGCACATCCAGAGTGGGGAATAAGGAAATAATTAAAGAAAAATGAAGGGTCTCTTAAGAGAGATATTCAAAAAGAGGAATTACTATCTGTTGCTTCTTCCTACTTTTATCTTACTTTTTATCTTTGAATATTATCCAGCCTTTTCTGCTGTATATCATTCCTTCTTTGATTGGGATGGATTTACATTGCCTAGATATGTGGGGATAGAAAACTTCACCCAGTTGTTCCTTAAAGACCCTGTAATGTCTATCTCTGCTAAGAATATAACCATTCTCACCATATTCAGGGTATTAATAGCTATTACTATCCCTCTTGCAGCAGCAGAATTAGTATTTAATATATTCAATGTAAGGTTAGCCTATATCTATAGGGCTTTATTTGTCATACCTATGGTCGTTCCCTCTATGGTAAACCTTTTGGTATGGAAGTTTGTCTATAATCCCCAGTATGGGCTTTTAAATCAATTTTTAAAAATTGTAGGTCTATCAAGTTTATGTAGAGCTTGGCTTGGTGATTTCTCTACCGCTCTCTATGCAATACTATTCCTTGGTTTTCCATGGATCTCTAGTTTATGGTTTCTAATCTTTTTAGCAGGGTTACAGAATATCTCTTCAGATATATTTGATGCAGCTAAGATCGATGGGGTTACTGGTTTCAACAGGATAAGGTTCATAGATGTACCACTTATAGTTGGTCAGATAAAACTAATTCTTATACTGAGTATTATAAATGCCCTACAAGGATATGTAGGTATAATGGTACTTACTAACGGTGGTCCAGGAAATAGTACTATGGTCCCTGGTCTATATCTATACAATAATGCCTTCTATTTTAATAAGATGGGATATGCTTGCAGCATAGGGGTGATACTATTTTCCATCCTCTTATTACTTACATATATAAACTTGAAGTATATTAAAACTACAGAAGAGAGCTGATGGATAGAAGGTCTAAACAACTTTGGCATGATTTGCCATTACATATAGTAATAGTTACTCTCATCTTTATAAGTCTATATCCATTTATCTTTATGATTGTATCTTCCTTTAAAACTACAGAGGAGGTATTACATAACTTTTTTGGACTTCCCTCCTCTTTAGAGTATAGAAATTATGCTGACGCCTGGAAAGAGGTTTCTCCATTCCTATTAAATACAGTACTAGTGAGTATAATCACTATGTTAGGAGTTCTTATCCTATCTTCAATTGATGCCTATGTATTTGCCAGATTTACCTTTCCAGGCAAAGAATGGATATTTATATTACTCTTATCTTTACTTATGATACCAGGTATATTGACCCTTGTACCTCGCTTCTTGGTGGTTAGAGACCTGAAATTATTGAATACCTATTGGGCTCTTATATTGCCATATATAGCAGGAGGACAGGTTATGCCTATATTTATACTGAGAAGTTTTTTCTCATCCCTTCCGAAGGAATTATTTGAAGCGGCTAAGATTGATGGCGCCTCTGAAACCCAATGTTTCTTAAATATAGCATTACCTCTATCCAAATCTATACTTTTTACAGTTTCCCTTATGAACTTTCTCAATACCTGGAATGAGTATATCTGGCCCCTTGTTACAGTAACAAAGGCAGAACTGTTCCCCATAACAGTTGGTCTGGTAGTTTTTCAGACCAGATATTCAGGAAGTGCAGCATGGGGTCCACTTTTTGCCGGATATACTATAGCAAGTATCCCCATAGTAACTCTATTTCTTTTTACAATGAGGTACTATATTGCAGGAATTACAAGTGGCGCTCTAAAAGCCTAATGAAACGAAAGGAGAAGGTCCTGTGAAGGTCTTATTAATCGATATAGATACTTTAAGAGCAGACCATTTAAGCTGCTATGGGTATAAGTTCAATACAAGCCCTAATATAGATAAGCTGGCAAGAGAAGGGATATTGTTCTCTAATGCTTTTGCTCAGGGTATTCCTACTACTCCAGCTCATACTACCATATTTACCGGGTTGCATAGTATTACCCACAAGATAGTATCACATGGTTCAGATGAGGTTCTTGACTCCAGTATACCTCTATTGCCAGAGATACTTAGAGATAATGACTATAGAACTGCAGCAGTTGATAACCTATTTAATATAAAACCTTGGTTTGCAAAGGGCTATGAGTATTATATAAATCCTAAGTCAAAGAGCACTCATTCTATCAAGGCAGAAGAGATAACTTATGAAGCCATAAGATGGCTTAAAGAGCATTATAAGGAGAACTTCTTCCTGTTTTTACATTATTGGGACCCTCACTCACCTTATTTACCTCCAGAGATATATAAGGATATTTTTTATAGAGGAAAGGACCCATTTGACCCAAATAATAAGAGTATGGATGAAGCTAAAAGACAGATACCTTATCCTTTCTTTAAAAAATGGCACTATGATTTGTTAGATAACCCTACAGATGCAGATTATATAATAGCCCAATATGACGGAGAAATAAGGTATGCAGATGATTCAATAGGAGAACTACTGGAGTACCTTAGAACTCTAGGGATAGAAGAAGACACCACAATTATAATAACCTCAGACCATGGGGAAAATATGACTGAACATAACTTTTTCTTTGACCATCAAGGGTTATATGAACCTACTATCCATATCCCTCTTATAATGAAGCTTGGAGACAGATTTACTGATAGAAGAATTGAAGCCCTGGTTCAGCATATAGATATAATGCCTACCATATTAGACATACTCAATATCAAGAAAAATATAAGATTAGAAGGGAAGTCTCTTCTACCTTTAATAAAAGGGGAATGCGATGAGCTTTATACAGAGGTTGTATCTACAGAATGCACATGGAGAGCTAGCATAGCTATCAGAACAGGGGAATGGAAGCTTATAAAGACGATAGACCAGGGTCTATATGAAAAGCCCCCTGAGGAATTGTTTAATCTTAAATATGACCCTAGAGAAGAAAATAATTTATATGATAAAGAGAAAGATATCGTAGATGAACTAGAACTTAGATTAGTTAGATGGCTTGATAGTAAATTGGGAAATAAGCCTAACCCTATAATGGTTCAGACATCTAAAGGTCTCCCTGCTCAAAGATGGGTAGAAAATGTCATTAAAGAGATGCATCTAACTTGGGATGAGTGGATAGAAAGGCAGAGATTTATATAAGATAGGGCTATACAGCCCTATCTTATATCGTCTACATTGATAACCTTCCCTGTATCTAGAGACCTGATAGCTGCTTCTATTACTCTTTGAGCCTCTAAACCTTCAACTCCTGAGCCATCTATCTCCTCAGGTCTTTTCCCATTTGTTATCTCCTCTAGGAATTTATGTATCCTATCTCTAAAGGTATCATTGAAGTCTCTAAAACCGCCAAAGATTGGGTTTGTGTAAACTGTTTTCTCTAGATTGCCTGCAGGATATAAAACTGCTTCTTTCCACATATCTTCTATTACAAGACGACCCTTTATCCCAGCCACCTCACATCTTTCCATAGGATGACCCCGTTCTATATCATAACTACTGGTAAGATGACCCACTGCCCCATTCTTAAACTTCATATTTATAGACGCTGTAGACCAGATACTCCTTCCTGGGGCTTTCATTGCAAAACACTGGACTTTATCTACTGGTCCACCAAATTGTTGCATTATGTTTACAGAATGGGGATTTAAGGCTTTTAGATGATAATACGGGGATTCAAAGTCCTGTGGTTTACCTATCCATAGAGACATATTTATAAAGAGTAGATCCCCTATCCTACCTTCATCAAACCATCTTTTGGCAACTCTAAATGCTGGGGTAAATCTATGGTTTAGATCGATCCCAAAACAGAGGCCTTTCTCTCTGGCTAGATCAACCATCTTTTTAGCCTTCTCTATATCATTGCATATCGGCTTCTCACATAAGACATGGCAGCCTGCCTCCAGTGCCTGCATAGTTGGTTCAAAATGGTCACTACTATACTCATAACCACCTGTGGCGATACTACAAAGGTCAGGTGAAAGTTCTGAGATCATCTTTTGAGCATCTGTATACCAGGGCACTCCCAATCTCTTACCAGCTTTCTCTGCACGTTCAGGTATAATATCACAGACCCCTACAAGTTCAGCTAACTCATCCGTTTTGTATATATCAGCATGCAAGTTTCCTATCGGTCCAAGTCCTATCACACATACCCTTAACATATCATTTCCTCCACAAATATCATTTCCTATTTCTCTCCGCCAGTAACGCCTGTATCTTCTTTGCTGCCTCAGGAGAACCTATATATAGGGTATCATAAGCCTCTTGAGACGATTTAAATGGTCCTCTTCCTTCAAATCCATGCCAGTCTAAATTTGTATACATAGGATTTGTCCTACCTGTTTCTTCTTCTCTTTTCTTTATATGTGCATACATCCTATCTTCTAAGAATTTAACAACCTCTGGTTCTTCCTCGGCAAGATTATGATTTTCTTCTGGGTCCTTAATTAGATTATAGAGTTCTATCTCTGGTTTAAAATGGAAATCAGGTTCAAGGGCATGTATAAGCTTCCATTCAGGAGTACGCCATCCATGTTTACGCATCCAGGTACATTCTGTTATATAAAATTCTGGTTCAGCCTCAATCCTCTCTCCTCTCATAAGAGGGACAAGGCTTCTACCATCAAATCTGATACTCGTTTCAATCCCCATAAGCTCTAAGATAGTAGGCATAATATCCTTAAGCTGAACGTAATCGTTAAATCTCTTTCCAGATGGGACCTTCCCTGGAAATTTAAATACAAGGGGAACCCTTAATGTGCAATCATAAAGTCCATGGTGGTCAAAGTAACAATCGTGGTCATAGAGGGTTTCTCCATGGTCGGCTGTTATTACTACAAGAGTCTCTTCCTCTATCCCCAGATACTCGATAGTTGCAAAGATATTCTTTATACAGGCATCCATATAGGCTACAGCCCCATCATACTGGGCTATTATATAGTCTTTATCTGTACATCCAGGTGGAAACCATGTAAGGAAAAAATCACGGAATGGCTTAAATGCATACACAGGTTCTAAGGATTTATTATCAGGGTCATACTCATCTCCATCATAAAACATCCTCTCAAAAGGACCTGGAGGGAGGTATGGGGCATGAGGATCCATATGTCTTAAAAATAGAAAGAATGGTTTATCCTCTTTTGCCAGACGTTTGAGCTCTGGTATAGCTACAGCGTTAAGATTCTCTGCCTTTGGACTTCTTCCCTCTGCATAAGAGCCCCAACCTGCATATTCAAGATAGTTTTGGAAACCTCTAGAAGCAGGGTTACCTTTAAATCCAACACAGGTTGTATTATAACCATTTTGGCTTAGGACTTCAGGAAGGGTCACTACTCCTTCGGCAAGGTCTCCTTTGTGTCTAAGAGCTACTACATTTGTTCCAAAGGCATCCAAACCAGTAAGCATATTTGAATAACCTGAGGTTGTAGGTATATGAGTACTAAAGGTATTCATAAAGACGCACCCATCTTCTGAGAATCTATCGATATGTGGTGTGGTAAGTCTATTGTATCCGTAGAGGCTCATATGGTCTGCTCTCAGACTGTCTATACCTATTAAGATTAGATTTGGCTTCTTCATAAGTTTCCTCCTTAACCTATCTGGCACCAAGATATTTTAGACAGGCATTAAGATAGCCATAACTTTCTGAAGCTATAGCCACCACCTCTGGAAGTGAAAGTTGTAGGGCTCCTATAATCTCTAGAGATACAGGTCCAGAATATCCTCCTTCGACCATAGCTCTACAGTAACCCATTAGATTGATATCACCACGACCACAAGCCTGCATTGCAGGTGCTCCTGGACCAGCATTACGACCTTTACAGTCACGAATATGTATATGTTTTACTCTAGAGATAACTTTTGGTAGAGCCTCTTCCGGATTTTCTCCTGCACGATATATGTGGCTTGGATCCATATCTATACCAAAGGCAGGAGATTCTATCCTTGACATAGCTTCTAAGGTGGTAGGGGTATTATATATAGCACATCCTACGTGTGCTTTAACGCAAAGAGTTACACCATATTTTTCTGCCTTTTCCGATAGATTCTTTAGTTTATTTATTGAATTCTCTAGATCTTCTGGTACATTGGACTTTCCACCAGGACCAACATTTATTACTGGAATTCCCATTTCTACCCCAGCTTCAAAAGCTTTTGTTAGTCTATCTTCATCTAGCGATGCTACCTCCATAGACAAGAATTTTAAACCATTATCTTCCACTATCCGTTTAAGCGTAGATGCCTGTTCCCTCCATCGATCTAATTCCAGATGCTCACACATTCCTTTTATTGCAGATATCTCTACCCCATCATAACCTGCTAGTTTTATATATTTACATGCGGTAGCAAAATCAAAACCACCAAATAAGACAGAATTTACACCCAGTTCTATCATCAGACCTCCTCTACTTCTACAATACTATTAGTTTCCCAGGACTTTATAGCCGCTTCTATTATAAGTTGAGCTTTTAAACCATCTTCACCTGAACCATCTATCTCATTGTATCTTGCCCCTGATTCTAGCTGGTCTATCCAGACACCAATCCTATCTTTAAATGTTTCACTGAAAGAGCGCATACCACCAAGATAACTATAGCTCTCTGTCTCTATACTAAATCTATTATAGAAATGTAAATGTTCACAGGCATCCTCTAAGACAAAACGACCCTTCGAACCGACAACTTCACACCTTTCTAAACCATAACTTCCACCAGCATCATAACTTCCTGTAAGTGTTCCTATTACACCATTTTTGAATTCCAGAAGTACCTGAGTATTAGACCATATTGTTCTACCCTCACCCTTTTTCATAAATGCAACTACCCTCTTTACATCCCCACAGAAATATCTCATTACATCAAAGGAATGAGGATGAAGCGCTCTCAGATGGAACCAGGGAGAAGACTCGTTGGGATTATTAATCCACATACGCATATTTATCATATTGATCTCACCAAGTCGTCCCTCTTCTACCCACTTTTTTGCCTTACGGGCTGCTGGAGTAAATCGATGGTTGAGATTAATAGCATAAGGAATCTGTTTCGCCTTTGCCAAAGCCACCATCTTCTTTGCACATTCTATATCGTTGGAGATAGGTTTCTCTCCAAGGACTGGTATCCCAGCCTCTAAGAGTTCCATCGTTGGAAGAAAATGATCCCCACCATTTTCTTTCCCAGCTGTTGTGAGACTACAGGCATCTAAATGAATACCACTCGCTAGCATCTCTTTTACACTATAAAAAGCTCTTGCATTGTATTTTTCTGCTGCTCTATCTGCTTTCTCCTTTATTATATCGCAGACAGCCACAATCTCTGTTTTAGGGTTCTCCATATAAACCCCTGCGTGGATGTTTCCTATGTTTCCCATCCCTACTATTCCAATCTTTAAAGTCATTTGAAGCCTCCCTTCATAAATAGTATTCTATTTTCTAAAAGATTATAGTTTACCTCACAAAAAAATTCAATAGAAGAACATCTGTTCAATTTTATAGAAAAGAAATTTTTTGAACATTCGTTCAGCAATTGACATTTTAATCCTGTTAGTGTTATTATGTAGCTACTGAAATTTTAGAAAGGTGGTGATTGCTAGAGAGTTAAGATATAGAAAAGGGTAATTTAAAGGGCAGTTTCAGTCAAGTTGACCCTGATATGCAGGGAGGTTTTAGAACAAAAAATAAAAAAGGAGGTTTGTGAAGTTATGAAGAAGTATTTAGTAGGGCTAGTTGTGTTGAGTTTAGTGCTTAGTGTATTTGTAGGTTTTGGATCTATCTCTTTTGCTCAGAAGAAGTACAATGAAGCTCCAATGCTTGCTGAGCTTGTAAAAGCAGGAAAGCTTCCACCTGTAGAAAAGAGATTACCTGAGAATCCATTCGTAGTTGGTCCTGGAGTATTAATACCTAGAAAGGACCTTCCTGATTGGAAGGTAGGAAAGTATGGTGGGACAATAAGGACGGTTCATAGTGTTGCAGACTGGGCACCAGATGTATTTGTAATGAATAATGAACCCCTACTTAGTGCACCTGGGATAGGAACTCAAGGTATTAGGGGAAACATACTTGAGAGCTTTGATGTAAAGGATAATAGAATCTTTACATTTAAACTCAGAAAGGGTTTAAAGTGGTCTGATGGGTATCCAGTAACTACAGAGGACATAAGGTTTACATATGAAGATGTTCTTCTAAACGAAAAACTTACCCCTGTATTCCCTGCCAAATTTAGGGTTGGTAATAGCATAGATGGAGAACCAATGAAATTGGACATCCTTGATGAGTATACCTTCCGAGTTACATTCCCCAAGCCCTATGGTGGATTCTTGAGGAATCTTACTATCGAAAGTTGGGTTGGATACACTGACCTATTAAAGCCAGCACATTATCTGAAACAATTTCATATTAAATATACCCCTATGGAAAAATTAAAGCCATTATTAGAGAAAGAAGGTCTAAAGGATGAGTGGTGGCAGTTATTCAATCTAAAAGACTTCACTAACTGGGAACAAACACAGGCTAAAAGTATTGGATTTCCTGTCCTTACACCCTGGATATTGGTAAAGGCATCTGGCGGGGTATATGAATGGGAGAGAAACCCATATTATTTTAAGGTTGATACTGCAGGAAATCAACTTCCATATATAGATAGAATCGTCTCAACCCAGGTTCAAGATGTAGAGATGGCTAATATGAAGGTATTAACTGGGGATGTAGATTTCCTCCGTGAAAGTACTGCTCTAGTGAAGCTTCCTCTCTATAAGCAGAATGAGGAAAAGGCCGGGTTTAAAGTAGTTCTCTTAGATATGCATGTAGATTCTAGCGCGTTCTTCCTTAATTTTACTTACAAAGATCCAGTGTGGCGTAAGATCGTTGGAGATGTAAGATTTAGAAGAGCAGTAAGTATGGCTATAAACCGTAAGGAGATAATAGATAGTGTTTACTATGGATTTGCATCTCTACCTGAGACAGTCCCAAGTGAATACAATGTTGCGGAAGCTAATAAGTTATTAGATCAGGTTGGACTTTCAAAGAAAGATGAAGATGGATTCCGTCTTAGACCAGATGGAAAGCCATTTACTATCTTGATTGAATGCGGAGCTGAAGCTCCTGACCTTATGCCAGTAGGAGAACTTCTGGTAGAACATCTTAAGGCTGTAGGGATTAGAGCTACCCTAAAAAGGATCGACCCTCAGTTAAGAGGACAGCGTTGGTCTGCAAATGAACTGCAAGCTTCAATAATGTGGTGTCATGACCAAGGTTGGAATAATGGTTGGACCTCCGGTACTTTTCTTGCTCCAGAATGGAGCAGATGGTATGATACAGCTGGTAAAGAAGGGGAAGAACCACCAGCTTGGGCTAAGAAAGCTTGGGAGCTAGATAAGAAGAGATGGGAAAGTGTAACTGGTTCTGACGAGTATAATAAACTATGGAGGGAAGGACTTGCCTGGCATAAACAGTATCTTCCACTTATTACTATCGTAGAAAAGGTTAAATATCCTATGATAGTTTCTGCTAGGATGGGAAATGTCCCTCGTTCTGGATTTGCAATCGCTGCCAACTTTAGTGCAGAACAGTTCTTCTACGAAAAGTAAAAAGCTAATAAGGGGTTATTGGTTTTATTCCAATAGCCCCTTTATCTTGTTAAGCCCATTGGACAGGAGGATTAATAGATGTTAAATTATATTATCTATCGAGTAGCTATTGCGATTCCTTTGTTACTTATCCTTTCAATTGTTTCTTTTGTGATTATCCAACTTCCACCAGGTGACTATTTAACCACATATATAAACAATCTAAGGCTATCTGGGATTCAACTTAATGAGGATGAGGTCGTTCGTCTTAAAGAACTCTATGGTCTAGATAAGCCTCTATATATGCAGTATCTCATCTGGATCAAAAATTTCGTAAGAGGAGACTTAGGTAGATCTTTCCAGTGGAATCGTCCAGTAAATGAGATTCTAGCAGAACGTGTTCCAATGACTGTTATTATTTCGCTATTAACTACTATATTCGCCTGGGTAATTGCAATCCCTATTGGTATATATTCAGCTATCAGGCAGTATTCTCTTTTTGACTATATATTTACCTTTCTAGGATATATAGGACTTTCTATGCCTGGTTTTCTTTTAGCGCTCATCCTTATGTGGTTTTTATTTGTTAAATTTGGTTTCAGTATGACAGGACTTTTCTCCCCTCAATTTGCTACAGCTAGTTGGAGTTTTGCTAAATTTATTGACCTTCTTAAACATGTATGGTTTCCAGTAATATTAATTGGAATGTCTGGAACTGCCGGGCTTATCCGTACTATGAGGGGTAATCTACTTGATGAGTTAAGAAAGCAGTATGTTATTACTGCTCGTGCCAAAGGTTTACCTGAAGGAAAACTTATATTCAAATATCCTGTGAGGATAGCGATAAATCCTCTAATAAGTACTATTGGATGGATGTTACCAGGTATAATCTCTGGAGAGACCCTCGTCTCTATCGTGTTAAATATCCAGACAGTTGGTCCTGTCCTGTTAAGAGCAGTAATGTCACAAGATATGTATTTAGCAGGGAGTATTACCCTAATATTAAGTATATTAACAGTCGTAGGTATGCTGATATCTGATATTCTACTTGCCTGGGCAGACCCTAGAATAAGATATGGAGGGTTAGGAGAATGAAGGATTCAAAAGATATCTTCAATAACATCAGCGAAGAGGAATTATACAAAGAAGAAAAGATATACTACGCCTCTCAATGGCAATTGATATGGTGGAAGTTCAGGAGACATAAACTTGCCATCTTTGGAGGAGTTACACTATTCTTATTATATTTTATAGCTATATTCTGTGAATTTCTTTCTCCTTATACTCCAGTAACTAGATTCGAAGGCTATCAGAATGCCCCTCCGGTAAAGATTCACATAATAGAAAACGGTAAATTACAGAGGCCTTTTATTTATGGATTAAAAAGAGAATTGAATATGAAGACATTTCAATATGAGTTCAGAGAGGATAGAACACAGAAATACTACATCCACTTCTTCGCTAAGGGAGAATCGTATAAACTACTAGGTCTCTTCCCTACTGATAGACATCTCTTTCTTGTAGAGGGAACACCTATCTTCCTATTTGGTGCAGATAATATGGGTAGATGTCTCTTTACCAGAACACTTTATGGGGCTCGTATTTCTCTTTCTATAGGATTGATAGGAGTATTTCTAAGTTTCATCCTTGGAGTAATTATAGGCGGGATCTCTGGATATTTTGGAGGAACAGTAGATGTCTATATCCAGCGACTTATAGAGTTCCTGAGTTCTATACCTACAATTCCTCTTTGGTTAGGATTATCTGCAGCCTTACCTAAAGATTGGTCAGTAATAAAAACATATTTTGCAATCACTATAATACTTTCTATAGTAGGCTGGTGTGGATTGGCTCGTGTAGTAAGAGGAAAATTATTAAGTTTAAGAGAGGAAGATTTTGCATTGGCTGCCCGATTAGCTGGTGCCAGTGAATGGAGAATTATAACGAGACATCTGTTGCCATCTTTTACTAGCCATTTAATAGTATCAATTACACTATCTATTCCTAGCATGATCCTTGGAGAAACTGCTTTAAGCTTTTTAGGATTAGGCATGCAACCTCCAGCAGTTAGTTGGGGGGTATTGTTACAGGATGCGCAGAATATAGCTGCAGTGGCTCTATATCCATGGAAGTTATTGCCATCGGTCTTTGTAATAATAACGGTATTAGCTTTTAACTTCCTGGGTGATGGCTTGCGTGATGCAGCTGATCCATATGCCAGATAGGGAGGAAATATTATGGAAGATAATGTCCTATTAGAAGTTAAGAATCTCAAGACCTACTTTTTCTATGATGAGGGTACAGTTAAGGCTCTAGATGGAGTCAATTTTAAGATTATAAAGGGTAAGACCCTTGGTGTAGTAGGGGAATCAGGATGTGGTAAGAGTGTAACTGCCCAGTCTATCTTAAGGATCCTTGGACCAAGAGGAGAGATAGTAGAAGGAGAGATCATCCTCCATAGTGATGGTAAGGTTATAGACCTGACAAAGCTTAATCCTC
>Ga0078972_1000225_pt4:0-47500 | contig 48771 bp, 40 predicted proteins | sample YelNatPaOPGAMG01_FD_67568 | JGI IMG/M metagenome (GOLD analysis project Ga0078972, IMG submission 67568) | Hot spring thermophilic microbial communities from Obsidian Pool, Yellowstone National Park, USA - OP-RAMG-01 (SPADES assembly) (version 2) | ecosystem: Environmental > Aquatic >... | reverse complement strand
CTTATCCAGATCGATCGCCCGACTGTAAGCCTGCAACGCCGCGTCATCGCGAGCGTCGCTGGAATAAGCCAGGCCCAGCAAAACCCATGCGTCCGCGTTGTTGGTCGCGTAGGTGGTGTAGGTCTCCATGGGTTTGATCGCATCGACGAGCCGGCCGTTGGCCTGGTATGCACGCCCCAGGGTCCAATAGGCATCCAGCAGGGTCAGATCCAGTTGATTGGCCTGTTGCGCGTCCGAAAGGGCGGCCTCATTCTGACCCAGCAGCAGCTCCGCCTGAGCACGATAAAGATAAAAGAAGGGGGAGGAGGTCAGCCTGGGCTCGTTGGCCGACAACAGATCAAGGGCCGCCTGGCCGTCGCCCCGCCGCACATGCAGATCGGCCAGGGCCAGGACGGCTTCGTTCAGGTTGGGATCCAGGCCAGTGGCCAGCATCAGGTCATCGTCGATCGTATCGTTATTCGGGTCCAGAGCCTGATTGGCGAGCGCCCGGCCAAGGAAAGCCGGAGCAAAGTTCGGGTTGATCTGGAGAGCGTGGTTGTACTGCTCCAGGGCGTCATGATATCGGCCCATCAGGCGGTATCCCTCGCCCAAATAGTAAAATGCGTCGGCCGAGTCGGGCTCCTCGCGGGCGAACTGCTCGAGGAACACCAGCATACTGTTCAGATCGCCCTGCTCCAACTTGGCAAGGGCGGCGCGGTAAGCCTCGCTGCGCGGGTGCGGGGTGTTGACGTACAGCGGGGTAGGGGTATACGTGGCCGCGAGCATCATCCACAGCGGCGTTGGACCAATGAAAGTGGGCGTCGGCGAACGCACCACTGGCGAAGGGGAAGGCAGATAAGTGGCGGAAGGCTTGAGCGTGTTGGCCGGGCGAAGGCGCACAGCCGCGGCGCGCTGTCTGCCGGCGCCGATGACGCTCACCACGACCAGCGCGATCACCACCAGAGCAGCGCCGCCGATCAACGCGGCGCGGACGACCAGCTTCCGGGTGGAGAGCCCCGGCGCCTCGGCCGGCGCCGTCAGGAAGGCCTGCCAGTTGCGCCGCTGCATGGGAGCGCGGGGGGCTTCATCGGGCGGCAGAGCGCCCAACAGAACCAGGCCTCGCCGGGCGGTCTCATTCTGCGGGTCGTGTTTGAGCACCTCCTGCAGGCAAAAAGTGCGTTCCTTGGCCGTCTCCACCACGGAGCTCATGTACAACCAATACTGCCCGTTGTTTGGATCGGATTTCAGCAATCGGGTGAGCAGATCGCGGGCTCGTTTGACATCCCCCTGGCGGATGGCGCCGAGGGCTTCTTGCAGCATGATCTCGTCGGCCATGATCTGAGTTTAGCACAGCCCCAAACGGCGGGCAAGCGTAACAGAAGCAACTGTAAATGGATTGTAATGTCCGCGGTCGCCGATTGGATGCGGATTGCCGAGACGGCAGAGCAGCCTTATAATCCTCCCGTGTCCGGTTTTGGAGCGACGGATTTTATGGCTGATGATACACGTGGTCCTGCGTACCGCATCTTGACCCAGCGTCTGGTGATTCGCTGTTGGGATACTGGGGATGCTCCTCTGCTGCTGGAAGCGGTCACCGCCAACCTGGAGCACCTGCGTCCCTGGCTGCCCTGGGCATTGGACGAGCCGACCAGCCTGGAGGAGAAGGTCGTCTTTCTACGCCGCATGCGCATACGCTTCGAGCAGGGCGAGGACTTCATTTACGGCATCTTCGACCGGGACGAAAAGCGCGTGTTGGGCGGGACAGGCCTGCACACTCGCCTTGGGCCAGGAGCGCGCGAGATCGGCTATTGGATCCACAAGGATTTCATCAACCAGGGACTGGCCAGCGAGGCCTCAGCCGCGTTGACGCGGGTGGCCTTCGAAATCGACCGCGTGGAGCGGGTTGAGATTCACTGTGATCCGCTGAATGTGCGTTCGGCGGCCGTGCCGCGTAAATTGGGCTTCACCCATGTCGTCACGCGTATTCAAGACCATCCATCAACTTACGGCGAGATGCGCGATACGATGATCTGGGTGCTGGCTGCGGCCGACTACCCCGGCAGCCCGGCCGCCAGCGCCCGGCTCGAGGCCTACGACGCCGCCGGTCGCCGCATCCTGTAACGGACGATATCTGCCCCTGCTCTGGCAGCCAATAAAACATGGACAGACGAGATCAAAGCGCAGCCCCGCTGTACGAGCGTATTTATGACGTCGTGCGTCAGGTGCCTGCCGGCCGGGTCGCCACATATGGTCAGATAGCGGCCATCGTGGGCGGGGTCAGCGCGCAGATGGTCGGCTTTGCCCTGGCGGCGCTGGGCAAAGACAAGGCCGGACGCAACGTGCCCTGGCAGCGCATCATCAACGCCCAGGGTCAGATCAGCCCGCACGGCTTCGGTTACGGCAGCGCGCTGCAGCGCCAGCTCCTGGAGGAAGAGGGCGTGGTCTTCGATCTGGAGGGTCGGGTGGACTTCGAACGCTTCGGCTGGGATAGTCCGGGCGGTTTCTTCCCACTCCGCCGGGCGAAGGAGTAATTGGCCGGACGACTCGTATTCAAGGGTTGGGAGGAGTTCAGCGGGCGTATGGCGGGGGTCAGCCGGCGCGCGCCGGGACCCGGGATCACTCCTACCAGGAACGGCGATAATGCCGGTCGGCTTTCCTCGATGGCAAGAGAACAGCCAGCTTTCTACACCACCACCCCTAATCCACCACACTACGAGGAGGCAAAAGAGTTGAGACGCACTTAATAAATGCGAATTTGTGGTCGGCTTTATACAGGGCGATCATACGCTATAATGAATTGAAACATGTGGAGGGCAGGAGAATGCAAATTTCACTTTTTCTGGCGCTTTTGATCGCCATCGTGGCGGTGATTTTCGCGCTGCAAAACACGGCCACGACCACCGTACGCTTCCTGGTGTGGCAGTTCCAGGGATCCCTGGCGTTGTCGTTGCTGGTCGCATTGGCGGCGGGTGCATTGGCCAGTTTCTTCGCCTCCCTGCCCGCCATCATCCGCGGACGGCTAACCCTGCGCAGCCAGCGCAAGAAGATCACGGAGCTGGAGGCCAGTCTGAGCGACCACAAGGCCCGCCTGGCGCAAGCGCAGCAGCGGCTGGCCGAGCTCGAGAAGCCGCCCGCGCCCGAGTCACCGACGAGTTCCAGCCAGGGTGCCCAACCGCCCGCCCAGGGTTCAAGGGAATGACACCCCAACCATTGAGCAGGAGATATGAAACATTTCCTCGTAGACATCCGTTACCGCGTGCCGGCCGAAGAGATGGCTGAGATCACCAGGGAACACCGCGCCTTCCTGCAGGAGGGCTACCGGCGCGGCCTGCTGCTCTATTCCGGCCCCAAGCTGCCCAAAACGGGCGGCCTGGTGCTGGCGCGCGCCGAATCGCTGGCCGAGCTGGAGGAATTTTTCAATGACGACCCTTACCGCCTGCACGATGTGGCGGAGCACACTTTTACCGAGTTCGATCCCGTCTTTTACCAGCCGTTTCTGGCCGGCTGGGTAAGCGGGGAGAGCTGAAGGCGGGTAGATGGCTTCACCGTCCCGCGTCTCAAGTCGAGGCATTGGGCAGGAATTTATGCGCCTGACGCGCTACGAGTTCCAGGAGCCTAGCGAGCAGAGCCTGGGCCTGCCCCAGCCCCCGCTCGAACTGCCGGTGCCGGCCGATGCGCCGCGCATCGAGCTACCCGAGCCGCACCGCCTGCGCCTCGAGCCGGTCGACCTGCTGGCCTTGATCAACAAACGCCGCAGCCTGCGCCACCCCAGCGCCGATCCGCTCACGCTGCAGGAGCTGTCCTTCCTGCTGTGGTGTACTCAGGGGGTGAAGGAGGTGACCTCTCGCCCGGCCACTCTGCGGCCGGTGCCCTCGGCTGGCGCTCGGCACGCTTTCGAGACGTTCGTGATGGCTTTCCGCGTGCAGGAGCTGCCGGTGGGCCTTTACCGCTTCATCGCCGGCGAGCACCGGCTGACGCCGGTGGACCTGTCGCCGGATGTGGGCGAGCGGGTGATCCTGGCGCTGTCCAACCAGGATGGCGTGCGCGCCAGCGCGGCGACCTTCATCTGGGTGGCGGTGCGGGCGCGCATGTACTGGCGCTACGGCGAGCGCGGCTACCGCTACCTGCATCTGGATGCCGGGCACGTCTGCCAGAACCTTTATCTGGCGGCGGAGGCCATCGGCGCGGGGGCGTGCGCCATCGGCGCATTCCTGGACGAGGACACCTGCCGCGTGCTGGGCGTGGACGGCGTGGAGCTGTTTCCCATCTATGCCGCCACGGTGGGAAAACGGAAGCAGACGGCCTGAAGCCGGTCGCTGCGCCGCCGCGCCTGCACGGTGGCCGCCGCCGCAGAGAGAAATCCCATTTTGACAGTAGTTAGGGTCGCAGCGGTCCGCACTCGACCAGTAGGCCAGCTCGCGCTTGAGGCGGGCGTTCCCGGCGGCCTTGCGGCTGGGCAGGGCGCTCTGCTGCCGCCCTGCCCTGTTTAGGTGTGAATCCTGTGCGCTTATTTCGAGGCGACCATGCGCAGCGCCTCGGCTGGTGTGGCCATCACCACGCGTTTGGCCACTTCCGCATTCGCCTGGGAGCTGGCCGCTTCGGATGCGGCTGCCCGCAGCAGGCGCTTGTCGACCTCGCTGGTCAGCCAGTGTGCGCCGGCGGTGCCCACCAGAAAAGCGCCCACCAGCGACGACAGGGTCAGTCCGGCTGCCTGCGCGCCGGCCGCAGCCGCTCGCGGACCGCCGGCGATGTAGCTGGCCGCAAAGGGGCCGAACAGTCCCCAGGCGACGCAGGCGGCGATCCCGCCCACCAGCAGGTTGATCAGCCAACCTGGCCGAAGGATGCGCACGCCGCCTACCGACTCCGGCCGCGGTGCGAAGAACCCATTGTCGGACAGCAAGGCGTTGATAACTCCGCCGATTCCCCCTGTGACGAACACGATGATGAGCAGCACCCAGAGAGACATGGCTGAACCTCCTTATTCTGTTGGATTCGACAATGGTGCTACTGCATAGTATAAGGAGTTTTCAGCCCAACGCGCATCCAAATTGGGTTCTTCAGACCGCTTCTTTCTCCATTTCCGGGGTGTATTTTCCGAGCGCGGCCGCACTGTTGCAGCGCGCGCGGTGATAGAACAGCTTCTGGGCTGCGGCCACATTGGCGGCCTGACCCTTCCAGGCTTTGAGCGTGTAGTCCTGCAGGGCGCGGCCGTACGAGAAGCTCAATTTCCACGGGTATTTCCCCATCGCCATCCTGTTGATGGCGTTCAGGTTGCGCGTGGCCTCTTCCGGACTCTGACCGCCAGAGAGGAAGACGATCCCAGGGACGGCCGCGGGCACCACGCGCCGGAAAGTGCGCAGGGTGGCCTCGGCAATCTCTTCGGGGTTGGCCTGACGCGGGCTGCCTTTGGCCGGTAGAACCATATTGGGTTTGAGCAGCGTTCCTTCCAGGTAGACGCGCTGCTCGGCCAACTCGGCAAAGACGCTGCGCAGGGTAGCCTCGGTCACTTCGGCGCAGAGCTGGATATCGTGGTCGCCGTCCATCAGCACCTCAGGCTCGACAATCGGCACCAGATCAATCTCCTGGCTCAGCGCGGCGAAACGCGCCAGCGCGTGCGCGTTGGCATGCAGGCAGGCTGCTGTCGGGATGCCTGCACCAATCGTAATGACCGCGCGCCACTTGGTGAAGCGCGCTCCTAACTCTTTATAGTGCGCCAGGCGCTCGCGCAGACCGTCCAGGCCTTCGGTGACCTTCTCGCCGGGGAAGCCGGCCATGTCCTTGGCGCCCAGGTCCACCTTGATGCCGGGGATGATGCCCCTGCTGGCCAGCACGCTGGCAAAAGGCGTGCCATTTTGCGTCGATTGGTGGATCGTCTCGTCGAACATGATCACCCCGCTGATGTACGCTTCGACGCCTTCGGTGGTGAAGAGCAGCTCGCGGTAAGCGCGGCGGTTCTCCTCGGTGGATTCCAGATCGATGCTGGCGAAGCGCTTCTTGATCGTGCCCATGCTCTCGTCGGCCGCCAAGAGACCCTTCCCGTCGGCGACGATGGCGCGCGCGGTTGTTTCAAGCGTTTCTCGATTCATAATACCTGCCTCCCAGGATAAAAAATGTCATCGATCGGTGTGAAAAACACCTCTCGGCTGATGTGAAAGAGGAGAAGTTCCAGATCAATACCTGGCCACCAGGCTGATGACCCAGGAGAGGATGATGATCGCCGCCAGGATGATAAAAAGGATTTGCGTCCGGCGGCGGCTGCGCTGCTCCTGGCTAAGCCCCTGTTTTCTGGCCGGTTCCTGCTTCCGCGCCCGGCTGCCGCTCCTGTTGCTCATCGAAACCTCCGATCTTGTGACGCGCTTTCTTATTCTAACATCTCTTTGAGGGTCGCGGCCACCTCGCGGGTGATGCCGGGGACGCTGGTCAGATCTTCCAGCGAGGCGTCCAAAATGGCTTCGACCGAGCCGAAGCGCTTGAGCAGCGCCTTGCGCCGCGCCGGGCCGATGCCCGGCACCGCATCCAGGCGGGAGGCCATGCCTTGCTTCTCGCGCCGCTTGCGGTGGGCGGTGATGGCGAAGCGGTGAGCTTCATCGCGAATGCGCTGCACCAGGTACAGGGCCTGGGAATGGCGCGGCAGGAGGATCGACTCCGCCCGGCCGGGCACGAAAATTTCCTCCTGCTGCTTGGCCAGGCTGACCACCGGCACCTTTTCGGTCAAACCAAACTCCTCCAATACCGCCACTGCCCTGCCTAGCTGGCCTTTGCCGCCATCGACCATCAGCAGGTCCGGCAGGATGGAAAAAGCCGGGTCGGGTTTAGCGCCGGGCTTGGTCTGCTGCTCCTCCTGGGCGGCCTGCCAGCGGCGGAAGCGGCGGGTGAGCACCTCCTCCATGCTGGCGAAATCGTCCGGATGGCCGCTGACGGATTTGATGTTGAAGCGGCGGTAGCGCGACTTGGCCGGTACGCCCTGCTCGAAGACCACCATGCTGCCCACCATAGCCGTGCCCTGGGTGTTGGAGATGTCGTAGCACTCGATGCGGTTTGGCGGGACAGGCAGCCCCAGCTCCTTCTGCAGCTCGGCCAGCGCCTGGCTTTGACGATGGGTGTCGGCTTCCCATTGGGCGCGCAGAGCGGAGAGCGTCTCGGCCGCGTTCTCCCTGGCCATCTGCAGCAATTCCTGGGTAATGCCCTGGCGCGGCACACTGATCTCGACCTTTTCACCGCCGCGCTTGCTGCGCAGCCACTGCTTGATGATATTGGCCTCCTCGATCTCCTCAGGCAGGAGCACCTGTTGAGGCACAGCCGCCGCCTCGGCGTAAAACTGCTTGATGAATTCGGATACCACCTCCTGATCGGCCGCGTCTTCGGTGCCCTCGAGGATGAAGTAATCGCGACCGATCAGCTTGCCGCCGCGGATGAAGAAGATCTGCACGCAGGCTTCGCCGTTGGCGCGCGCCAGGGCGATGACGTCGCTGTCCAGGTCCTCGGATGAGATGACTTTCTGGCGCTCGACGACCTTCTCGATGGCCTGGATCTGGTCGCGCAACTGGGCGGCGCGCTCGAATTGGAGCTCCTCGGCGGCCTTTTCCATCTCTTTCTGCAGGCGCGCCACGATCGGCTCGGTGTGGCCCTCCAGGAACTGGCACAGATCGTCGATCATCTGGCGGTAGGCGGTTTGGGAGATGGCGCCGATGCACGGACCGCTGCACAGCTTGATGTCGTAGTACAGGCAGGGCCGGGGATCCCGGCCGGTGATCTCACGGTCGCAGGTCAGGTAAGGGAAGATGTGACGCAGCACGTCCAGCGTCTGATGAACCGCCCACACGCTGGTATAAGGGCCAAAATAGCGCGAGCCGTCGTTGACCATCTGGCGGGTCACGGTGACCTTGGGGAACGGGTCGGCCCAATGCACCTTGACATAAGGGTAGCGCTTATCGTCCTTGAGGCGGATGTTGTAGTGCGGGCGGTGCTTCTTGATCAGGTTCATCTCGAGGATGAGCGCCTCGAGCTCTGAGCCGACCACGATCCACTCGATGTCGGCGACGTGACGCACCATCTGGCGGGTCTTGAAATCCAGGTCCGCGCTGTTATGGAAGTAAGAGCGCACCCGGTTGCGCAGGTTGACCGCCTTGCCGACATAGATAATGTCGCCGGCGGCGTTCTTCATCAGGTAGCAACCGGGCTTATTAGGCAGGGTATCCAGGGTGGCCTGCAAATGAGATGATAAATCCGCCATATTTTTATTTTAACACAACCAATAAGGGGGAAAGTTGGGGGGATAAGGAGAAAGCCGACTCAAGCCATCCCGACGCTCAGGTATCCAGGCGGCGGGCCTCCTCCTGGAGGGCTTTGTCTTCCGGGGTAACCGCTTCGATGGTGATGCCGTGGGGCATGGAATGGCCGTTGGCGTCCACGTTGACGAAGGTGATGAATCCGCGTATCACCTCCTCGCCTTTTACGTGCATGCGCACGAAAGCCACGAGACGCGAATGACCGGTTAAGACGATCTTGCTTTCAAAATTGGCGATCTCCCCTGGCCAGACCGGCCGGGTGAAGCTCATCCCGTGGATCTTCAGACAGACGATGTTCTTGGGCGGCACCAGATGCGCTGCGGCGATGAAACCTGCCTCGACGAACCACTCGGCGCTGCGCCCGGCGTACAGCGTGCCGTGATGATTTAAGTCTTCGCCCTTGACCAGATGCTGGGTGGTGGTGGTAAAGACTTCCATAAGCGGCCTCCCTGTTGCGATTTCGCGAACGGAAATAACCCTCTATCTACGCCGTTTTTACCCTGCGTTGGAGGGCATGTCAATAGTGTCATTCGGCACAATCTGGCCATCATCATCGGCCTGACATGCCCCGTCGTTTGCATATAATTGGATGCGGAGGGAGCGTGGTTTTTCGCCACATCTGGTCATTCCTGCAAGAGGTAGCCGAAGGATATTCTCGCGCACGCGGAGCGCGTTTGGCGGCGGCGCTGGCGTATTACGCCGCCTTCTCCCTGGCGCCCCTGCTGGTGATCGCCACCAGCATCGCCGCGCTCTTCCTGCGCCAGGAACGGGTCATGGCTGGTCTGATCGAACAGGTGTACCTGCTGGCCGGCGATCAGGTCGCGCAGTTTGTCGAAACTGTACTTGAGCACGCCTCGCGGCCGGGTGCAGGCGCGCTGGCTTTTGGCTTGGGTCTGATCGTACTGCTCGTGGGCGCGGCCAATCTGTTCGCACAGCTCCAGGATGCGCTCAATACCATCTGGGGCATCCGCGCCCGCAGCGACGGCGGCGTGCTGGCGCTGGTCCGACGGCGTTTCTTCACCTTTCTTCTGGCTTTGGTCAGCGGGCTGCTGCTTTTCATGGCGCTGGCCGCCAGCGCTGCTCTGTCGGCCGTTAACCACTTCTTCACCGGCTTATTGCCTGGCGCCGCGAGCCTGTGGAGCTGGCTCAACCAGATCGTCTTCTTCGTCTCTATTGTCCTGGCGTTCAGTCTGCTGTTTAAGTATCTGCCCGACGCCCACGTGCGCTGGCGGGATGCATGGATCGGCGCGGTGGTCACCACCCTGCTTTTTTCCCTCGGCAAGGTACTGATCGGTCTGTATCTGGCGCACAGCAGCATCAGCTCGGCCTATGGCGCAGCCGGATCACTGGCCGTGGCGCTGATCTGGCTGTACTACTCCGCGCAAATCCTGCTGCTTGGGGCAGAGTTCACCCGCGTATACGCCCGGCGCTACGGCCGGCGCATCCGCCCAAACGTCCGCGGAGTATCCATCCCATACGAAAAGGAGCTACGCGCCAGGCTGGCGGCCGAGGCGGCTCTGCGCCGCCAGATCCGCCTTCATTACGCCGCACGACGCGCCGCCGAGCTGAAAGAGCTGGCAACGCGCACCCCTGATTCCACCCGACGCCCTATCAGGGTGACCGGCCGATTGGCCGGCTTCGGCCTGGCGGTGAGCGCTCTGCTCGGCGCGATGGCCTTGATATTGTTCAGGCGGCGGAGCTGAATGACCCCTCGCCGTAAGGGGCGATGATCAGAGCCTGCGGACGGCTCTCAGGACGACTAACAGCACCACCGCGCCGACGATTGCGCCGATGATTTCGTTGACCAGGCCGGCGCCGATAGCAATGTGCAGCACGCGAAACAGCCATCCGCCGATGAGCGCACCCAGGACGCCAATCACGATCGTGCCGACCAGGCCGGTGCGCACACCCCGCACCAAGTATTTGGCCAGCAAACCAGCAATGCCGCCGACAACAATCCAGGTAATGACGACATCGAGCGTCATGAAAAAACCCTCCTTTGGCCTCGAAAATTGGGCGAGGAATGACCAAACAAGCTCGCCCTCAGCACGTTCTTGACCGTGTCAGCCCCGAACTTGACCAATAAAATGTGGATGCAACGCTCGATGCCGTCGGTCTTGACTTCCAGTATAACAGCGATTTCGACGATCGAACGGCCATTGGCCAGAGAGCGTAAAAATTGACCCTCGCGCCGGATCAGCCTGGCGTGGAAGGCGGCCGCGCCGCTGGCGGCCAGAGGGGATCCAATTCGATTCGATTGGCGGTTATCTCACGGCGTGGCGGTTGGTTTGGGCGCGCCAGGGTTGTTGGTCACCGTGAACATGAAATTCACGTCGCCGAAATTCTGCATCTGCTCGTTGGTCAGCTTCCACCAGGTGTTGTAATCCCCCAAGGCCTGCGGTGCGACCAGCTTGACCGTCAGCGTGACGGTCTGGCCCGGCAGGACTTCCTTCGGGAAGGTATAGCTGTCCTGTTCCCCCTTCGGTCCCGAGAAGTATCGCAGCAGGTATTTGGTCGTCCAGGTGGTGGTGCCGGCGTTTTTGACCACCCAACGGATGGTCAGCGCGCTGCCGGGCAGCACTTGGGTGTTATCCGGCAGGTTTTGGGAGATGTACTGGTACTTATCGGGTGCGCCGGAGGCAGTCGCGGGCGCCACTTGCTGGGTCGAGGCCGCCGTTCCTGCAAGAGCAGGGCCTGCAGTGGCCGCCTGGACGCCGGCATCGGTGGCGGCCTGGGTCGGCGCTGGGGTGACGGTGGGAGCAGGCGTATCCGTGGGCAGCGGCGCCTGGGTGTCGGTCGGCGCGGGGGTATCGGTGGGAGCTGGAGCGGGCTTGGGCGCGCAGGCGCCCAACGCCAGCAACAGGACGGCAAGTGCGGGCAAAAGCCCGGCAAGTTTTCGTGTGCGGTTCATGTCTATCTCCTTTTCTGCCGGCGGCGATGAAAAGAAAGCCTCCGCAGGTAGAAAGAATGGGGTGGTGCCTTCCCCAAAGGGGGGGACAGGCGCATAGTATACCCTCATCCGGCTGCATCCGGCAAATGCGGCGAAGATGGAAGTATAATGGCATGTGATTCTGACCATATATTCATCGTTTAGAAAGGAATCAGCGATCCAATGGCAGCGACCGAAGCGACTGCTCTCAGCCTGGACCACATCCAGTCCTACCATTCAGCTTTCGAGGCCGACCCGAAAAACCGCCTGGCCCTGGACGCCGTGGCGCGCAACCCGGTGCACGAAATTGCGCTGAACCACAGCGTGGTGGTGCGCAGCGACCACACCTTCTCGCACACGCTCAAGACGAATGAAGTAACCAACCAGAAGAAATCAGGGCGCTGCTGGCTTTTCGCCGGGCTCAACCTGCTGCGCAGCGAGGCCATGGCGCGTCTCAACCTGGAGAAATTCGAGCTCTCCCAATCTTACCTGATGTTTTGGGACAAGCTCGAGAAGGCTAATTATTTCCTGGAGAACATCCTGGCGACGCTGGACGAGCCGCTCGATGGGCGGCTGTTGATGTTCCTGCTCACCCAACCGCTCCAGGACGGCGGCCAATGGGATATGTTCGTCAACCTGGTCAAGAAGTACGGCGTGGTGCCTAAATCCGTGATGCCGGAAACGGAAAGCAGCAGCAATTCCGCGCTGATGCGCTCCCTGCTCACCTCGCGCATGCGCGAGTTCGCCGCCGAACTGCGCCGCCTGCACCAGGAGGGCGCCAATCTGGATGACCTGCGTGAGCGCAAGCTCAAGATGCTGTCCGATGTGTACCGCATGCTGGCCATTCATCTCGGGGAGCCGCCGACGCAGTTCTTCTGGCAATGGCGCGACAAGGACGAGAAATTCCACCGCGATGGGACGCTCACCCCGCAGGAATTCTTCCAGCGCTACGCTTCCATAGACCTGGACGGCCGTGTGTGCCTGATCCACTGCCCAACAGAAAACAAGCCCTTCAACAAGCTGTACACCATCCAGTATTTGGGCAACGTGGTCGAAGGTGGGATCATTCGTTACCTGAACGTCGCCCTGCCGGTCTTCAAGCAGGCGGCGGTGGACGCCATCGTCAAGGATGGGCAGCCGGTGTGGTTCGGCTGCGACGTCGACAAGCGCAAGCACACCGAACTGGGCATCCTGGATACCGAGCTTTACGATTACTCGCTGCTGTACGGATTCCAGTTCAAAGCCGACAAAGCCCAGCGCGTGGATTACGGCGACAGCGAGATGACCCATGCCATGGTCTTCACCGGCGTGGACCTGGACGCAAACGGCCGGCCGACAAAATGGCGGGTGGAGAATTCATGGGGCGACGCGGTCGGCGACAAAGGCTACATGGTGATGAGCGACGCCTGGTTCGATGAATATATGTACGAAGTGGTGGTGCCGCGCGATGTGGTGCCCCCTGCGCTGCTGCCCGTCCTGGAGGAGCCTCCGGTGGTCTTGCCGCCATGGGACCCGATGGGCGCGCTGGCGGTGGCAGAGTAAGCCAAGGCCCAGGATTTGAGCCCCTTTTCACGGGGCGGCCGACCAGCCTTCATAAAACGACACCCCATCCCCCTCACCGCAAGCAGGGAGGGGGATGGGGGCTGGATGCCTGGGCTGGAATATACACCAGACCAGACTTTCCATATCCTCATTTGAACGAGAATTTAGCGCTGTGGGTGGTGCCGTCCACCAGTCTGATCGTAAGTGTACGGCAGGTGTTCGCCCAGCTCTTCTCGCTCTTCCATACATATACGTATTGATCGGTGGTTGGATCGTAGCTCAGGCTGCTCAACCCGGCCGTCACCGTCTCCTGAACGTTATTTTGGGGTTGGGAGGTATCACAGGCGATGGCCTCAGACCGCGGGTATCCGGACATAAAAATTTCCAGGCCTTTGTCGCCGCCCAGGCTGAACTTGACTGGCAAGGCCACGCCCGCTTTGACCACATTGAGCGTTGGCAGATTCTCTACCGGTTTGAAGAATCCATCGAAGTTGAAGACGACCGTGTGGGTGGCCGAGTTGCTGCCCGTCTCATTGAAAGAATTGCTCACACTGACAGTCACGGTGTAGGAGCCGAAGGCAGCGTAAGCGTGCTGTGGGCCGGTGCAGGTGTAGCCGCTCAGGTAATCGCCGCTCACCATGCCGTCTAAATATCCCGAGCCGTCGCCGTAGTCCACCTTGCAGGTCAGCGGTGCGTCCTCTGGTGCGGGGGCAAGGAAAGAGGCGGATGCGGTTACCGTCTGCCCCTCGGTGGATGGCTCAGGGGTTATCGCGGGTTGATCAACCTGGGGCGGATTGAAGGAGATATACACCACTTGCGGCTCGTGGTCGCTGGATTGATCATAGAATTCAGAGTTGACGTGCACTACATCGTAAGCGAAGGCGTGTCGCTCGAACAGGTTGTTGCTGAACAGGATGTGGTCGAGGGTTTCCGAGTTGCCCTGGTAAACGTAAGTGTAGCGCTCGTTCTCCGGCAGGGTATCGATCAGATCGTTCAGTACAGCCGGGTTGCCTTTTAGCGTCGCTATCGCCGAGGAGAACTGGAAGTCGTTCAGGTCGCCCAGCACGACCACATTGGCGTTTGGATCAACGGAGAGCAGTTCGTCAATGAATCCGTTGACCACCGCAGCCTGCTGGTTGCGCTGTATCTCGGAGAAAAATTCAGGCGGCTGATAGTGCCCGAACAAAGGATCATCGCCGCCTTTAGAATTGAAGTGATTGGCTACGACGAACAGCTTGCGCCCGCGGAAGAGGAACTCGCCCGCCAGCGGCTTGCGGCTGTCAAGGAAAGCGGCGTTGTTGGGATCGATCCGTCCGGGGCTGAGAGTCAGCTCGGGTCCGCCGGCACCAGAGGTCACTTCTGTAGGGCTGGTGGCATCGCCGCCGGCATGGTCCACGAACGACAGGCCGCGGTCGGTGCGGAAGAGGAAACCCTGGCGGATGTTGCCGCCCGGAGCGCCGCCGTCCTCATCGTTTACCGGGTCGATCTGGCGATACGCATAAACCGGCCCGCCAGCGTCCTGGACGGCGCTGATCAGCAGACCCCAGGTCGAACTGGCGTCCACCGTGCCGTTGTCTACGGTCCCGTTATTATCCTGGATTTCCTCGATTGCCAGCAGGTCGGGCGCTTTGAGGTTGTTGACGATCAGTCCGGCCAGAGTGGCGAACTTGGCCGGCGGATCGGTGGGCGCCAGGTTCTCCACATTGAAGGTGGCTACGGAAAGCTGACCCGGCCCCGGTTCCCCAGCGGTCTCCCTCTGCAAACCGCCTGAGACAACCGCGGGGAGCTGAGTCACCTGGAGCTTGAAGTTGCCGAAGCTGTAATCCATCACCCCGACGATCGCTCCCGGGAAGCGGTCGCCCACGTTAACCAGGGGCAGATCGGGGCCGCCAGCGATCAGGTCGTTGAGGATGATGCGCTCGGGGTTGAAGTCATCCGGACGGACCACGATTCCCCCGCGGGGGGTGAGCAGGCCGGCGTTGGCGCCGTTATCTCCCACCACGGGAATCTCATTGTTGGGAGTGGCTCCACCGAAAACCGAAGTCGGCCCGACCGCCACAGCGTCGTTGACCTGCACCAGCATGCCTTCCAGGCTCTCATAGAAGTCGATGCCATCCTGATTCGGATCGAAGATACCGCTGTTTTCGACATCCCCGCTGGCATCATTTTCGATCACCTGATCTGGAGGAATGCGTCCGCCCGCGCCGATGACCACCGGCGCTGGCAGCGGGTTGCCGCTCGAAACCAGCCTCGATTTCGGTCCGCTCAGCTCAGTAGTGGTGAGGTTGGTAGAGCTGGTCCCACCAGGCCGGAATTCAGATACTGTGCCGGAGACGAGCAGCGCATCGCCGACGTTTACGCTGGGAGCTGAACTGGTGAAGACAAAGACGCCTTCCGAAGTGGCTGGATCACCATCCGGGTTAGGGTCCTCGAAATAATAACCGTTGCTGGTTTTGGCCGTCACGATCCCGGCGACGTTCACCACACAGGCGCTTTTGAGCGGCGAGATGTGGCTGGCGCCCTGGACGTCGTGGATAGCCGCGCTCCGGCCGACCGCCAGAGCGATGCGGGCGCTGCCTGTGCGGGACTGTTCATCCCGGATGGAGGCGGCCAGGCTGAGATTGCAATTGGACAAGTTGGCCGGCGTGCTGGCGAGGTAAGAGAAGACGTTGTCGCCAGCGGCCGCGTCCCCGTGCGTACCGTCATCGTAGAACGCCTGTGAGGAGGAGCCGCCAATGGCGCTCAGATCAGCGCTGACCGTGAGGCCAGTGCTGGCCGGTTGAGTGCCGGGGGTGACGGTCACGGTGAGCAGGGTGTTTTCTCCGGCAGGCACCATATCCGGGTCCGCTGTCCCTACACCGGTGGGGTTGGTCGAAACGCAGCTATGCAGGGGCGATGTGCTGTTGCGCGGCGTCGGCGTCCCGGCGGAAAAATCGGCGGCGTTATTGTCCGTGTCGATGCAGCCGGCATTGGCGCGCAAAACAGCGGTCGAGTTGCTGGTTGTGGGCGCAGGACCTGAACCCTCATAGAAGTTTGCCCCATCCCAACCCACCAGATCGACGATGTGGGCCAGTTGATCGGCAGAACAAGGCGTCGAGCCGCCGTTGCAGCCCAGCGACGTGGCGATATTCACCAGGGCCACTTTGCCCCCAGTAGCGCTCATGTTGATGGGTGTGCTGTCGGTCACATCTGGGGTTGGCAGGGGAACTCCAACCGAACCACCCGATGCTTCTTGGATAAGCAAATATTGACCGGGGAACAGGCTTCCTGAAAGGGGGGTAAGCAGCGCCGAAGTTGCGCCGAAATTCCCCGTCCCGGTGGCGCTGGTGTATTGTACGGACCAGCCATCCAGGGAGACAGTGGTCGTGCCGCGGTTGAACAACTCGACAAAATCATTCGTATAAACGGCGCCAGAATTACCCCCGCCGCCGTACACCTGGCTGATGACCACGTTGGGCGAAACGGCCTGGACAGGCCGAGCGAACGGCAGCCAGGCCAAAGTAAGCGCCAGCATGATGGCCAGATGGAGAATCGTCCTCCGTCTGAGGAGATTGGAAAGTGACATGGTTTTCTCCTTTATGAATTAGCCAGTTAAGGGATGCGGAAATCGATAACCACCCTCATGGTATATGGGGATGCGATGGTTGTCAATAAGATGACATAAAAATCACCCCCTGTTATGAATTCGCGTATCGCCTTCAGGAATCAGCCTTTCCGGCTGCGCGGAGTTTTTAATGCGTCAGCTCACTGAGCGAAGAGCCTGGGTGGGCGTTTCGGCCCGCCCAAATTTCACCCGTCCGCATTAACTGCCAAACATCTGGTGCACGATCGGGTCGATCTTATCCCACTGCGGCAAAAGGACGTCCGCGCCCTGGTTGGTGATGAACGGCTTGACCTCTTCGCGCGTCAGCGTGCGTGAATCGATGCCATTCGGGCCGGCGCGCAGCACGGCCAGCCCCAGCCGTGGCCACTGCCAGGCTGGAATATTGGTGTCCACCACGCGGAAAAAAGCCTCCACGACCGCCGGCAGGCGCGGCCAGGTGGCCGGCTGGAGGAGCTGGCGCATGGCGGCCTTGAGCAGCACCTGGCTGTGAGCCATGCGGTAGAAATCGTCGCCGCTGATCTTGCGGTCACGGGCGAAAGCCAGCGCCTGCTGGCCGTTCAGGTGGTGCTCTCCAGCCGACAGGCCGGCGGTGGGGACATCCAGATCGATGGTGATGCCACCCATGGCGTTGACCACGTCTTCGAAGGTGTTGAAATTTACCCGTACGTAGTAGGGCACCGGCACTTTGAAATTCTGCTCCACTACCTGTCGGGCGGCCTCGGGACCGCTGCCCGGATGGGAGGCTTCGGCGAAAAAGTGCGCTGTGTTGATGCGGTTGTCGCCGTGGCCGGGGATGGGCACCCACAGATCGCGCGGGATGGAGAGCATACCCACATACGGCTTGAGCGGCACCACGGTCATCAGAATGATCGTGTCGGTGCGGCCCACATCCTCCTGGCCCGGGCGCGCGTCCACACCCAACACTAGCAGATTGGTGCGCAGCGGAGCAAAGAAGTAGACCAGCAAAAGCAGGATAAGCCCTAAGGCTATTCCCAAAGGCAACGAACAGCACCCCCAACGCCCCCGGCGGGGAGCGGGTTTGATGGGCGCCGGTTGTGGGGCAGATTGGGGTCCTGACCGTGGGGAGACAGGTGTCACCCGCACCGGCTGCACCTGGTCCAGTGGGATTTGGGCCGGCACAGGTTGGGTTTCAGCGCCGGGATCTTGCGGCGGGTTGAAGGGTTGTGTCGACCCGTAAGGATCGAATTGGGTGTTCTTCGGATAATCTTCCATATGGGATAAACAGTCGCCCAGGCGCCGGTCCCTCTGGCGCCGAGGCAAGAGGAAGGTTGTTTCCTTTCTGGATGTTTCCGGGCGATTGTAACCGATATTTGTGGATATGTCATCCCGCTTGAATTTTAATCGGCTTCACACGACCCCCCTAAGAGCGCTTGAGGAGCCGGGACGCATAGAAATAACAAGAATTAAATTGATCCCTTAATAATTGAGTTAAAGTCGTTTCATGATCCAATCTGGGTAGATACATCGTGAGGAGGTTATTTCAGGATAAAGATCTTCACTCGATCAGGGAGAGATGCGGTCTGGGCGGGTCTGAGTACTGCCAGGGTGCTGCCGTCAGGCGACCAGGCAGCTCCGGCGACCAACCCGATGTCCTGAAATATGGTGTTCTCCGCCACAGCCTGCCCGTGAGCAGGCAGAATTTTCGCGGATAATGCTGTGAAAATCTCGGGGTCCTCTGGATCGGGGCGCAGAGCGCTGGCTTCCAAAAATGCCAGGCTGCCATCGGCCAGGAAGGCTGGGAAAAGGAACAAGCGCTCGTTCGTACCCAGGTATTCCTGCGATGCAGGCTGCTGGGTTTCACGGAGGATGAAACCGATCCGCGGTTGGGCGGGGCTGTTACGATTGTCGCGCGTCTTGTAGACGTAGGCGTCGCCGTTCATGGACCATGCCAGATCATCGGTCTGGTATGGCGCGTCCTTGTAGCCCGTTGAATCCAGCAAGGGATCCCAGTCCGGATTGGATTGGGTCAGATTTTCAATGTCGAGAGATCGCAAATCGATCGAGTAATAATCGAAAGTCATACCACCCGACCAATCACCGGAAGCGTTACGGAAAGTGATCCGCTCTCCCTCCGGCGTCCAACCTACATCTTGACCGCCATCTATCAGCAGGCGCACGTCCTCGTCCGCGAGGTTGAGCACGGCGACGCCGCTCCATGGAGAGGGACAATCACAGGTCAGGCCGAGGGCCAGCGCATCCCCTTGAGGAGACCAAGCCAGTTCACGCACCCCGTCAAACGTTTCGGAGCCTTTGCTGCGGGGTAGAGGTTTTTCCGCAAGCCGGGTGATCTGGCGAGCACGGTGATTATTCAGATCGTAGAGCCAGACCTCGCCCGCCAGCGCATAGGCGATCCTGTCGCCCGCGGGCGACCAGCCGGCTGCCGAGAGATCGTTGGGCGCCTGCTGTGCGCGAGCAGCCGCCCGCACCGGCGTCAGGACGATGCTGCCCGGCTCGGGGCCTTGCGCGCCCACCCTCGTCAGCCAGATGGCGCTCCAGGGAGGCGCGCCGACTCCCCAGGTGCCGTAAATCATGAGCAGACCCCCGTCGGGCGACCAGGCTGTACGCAGGCTGGCATCCGCACCCGCAGCCACTCCGAAAACACGCATCGGGTCGCCCTCGCGGGATTGCAACCAGGCGCCGCCGGAATGGTCGGTGTAGGCCAGCCACCGGCCGGATGGGTCCCAGGCGAGGCTGTCAGAATTTATGAAAGGGGGAGGGGCAGCTTGACCAGGGCTGACCGGTAATTCTGGTGGATATGACGGCGTGACCTGCGCGGTCGGTGAAGCGCAGGCTGCCAGCCAGAGCGCGGTGCAAAGGACAGCGGCCTTTCCAAGGATTTTCGCACTCATCCCTCTCTCCAGGATAGATTGTGGATTGGCGGATCGACGCCGATTTGATTTCATGGAAAGCGGCGGTTGAAGTACAATCAGGCTGGCAGTCGCACGACAATGTTATGACGTCGTAGGTGGCTCGAAAGTTCCACTTCGGTTGATCCGCAATTGCGAGGTAAGATGGATCCAAGACGAGCAGGCGGGGCCTTCACCGTTATGATTGGGCTGGCGGCCTTCAGTGCCACGTTGGCGCTGGTGCCGGCGTTGTCTGCGCTGGCGCGCGATCAGGGCGCAGGGGATCTGGCGGTCGGGTCGATCGTGGCCGCGGCGGCCGCCGCCAGCCTGATTTTCCGCCAGGCGACCGCCCGGCAATGGGGGCGCTGGGGCTGCCGGCGCATGTGGCTCGCGGGTGGAGCGGTGCTCGTCACCGCGCCACTGCTGGTACTGGCCGCGCGTTCACCGCTGGCGCTCGGCCTGGCGCGTCTGTATCACGGCATGGGATTGGCGCTTTTCCTGCCGCTGGCCGCCGGCGGTTCACTGGATGAGCGCACACGACGGTCGGGTGCTGCGGCTGCGCTGGCAGGGCTGGTTCTGGCGCCCGTGGTTGGAGGGGCTTTGATGTCCGCGCCAGGCTTATCGACGGTTTACGCCTTGAGCGCATTGGCCGCCCTGGCAGCCTTTATCATTGCCGTCCTCCTCAAGGATGCTCCCTCCACGCACCAGGAGCGCGAAAGCGATCTCGCCTGGCTACGCGCCGTCTGGAAGAACCGCACCGCGCGCAGTCCGCTGCTGGCAACCATCGCCCAACAAATGATGTTGGGTGGATTGGTGGGCTTCTTGCCGCTGTATGCGCTGGGAACGGGAATCCACCCATTCGCCGTTGGCCTGCTGTTTGGCCTTCTGGCCGCTGCACGCGACCTGGCCCGCCCGCTGGCGATCTGGATCGAGCGGCGCTATGGGCGCAAACAGGCGCTCAGCGCCGGGCTCTATCTGGGCGCCTTCTCCATGGTGGTCTTCCCGGCCACTGCCAACCCATTTGCCCTGCTGGGATTGGCCGTCGCCTTCGGGCTGGGGCTGGGCGTGACCGAGCGCATCGCGCCCTCGTATCTGGCGATTTCGCGCTCGGATGCCTCCCATGGACATGGTGCGGAGAGCGTGCTGGGAGCCCTCGAAGAGCTGGGGCTGGCGCTCGGCGCGCTGGCGATGGGGGTAATCCTGCATTTCAATGGGCGCGAGTATTGGATGGCATTCGTATTGACGGCCACGCTGGTGGTATTGCTGACATTCGCCTTCAACGTGGTCACGCCCGAGATCCACGTGATGCCGGGAAGGCCGCGAAAAAGATGAAAACGCCAGGATGCTGCGTTAGAAAAGACAAAAGAAAGACGGACGCCCGGAAAAATGTCCCGGGCGTCATTTGGCAATCTAGATGGTGGCTATCTACCTGAGCGGTTGAGCGGCTAAGGCACGCTAAAACTGAACACGTACGGCTGCTGCATAGGAACGTGGTCGCCGTCCACGCTGCTCTGTAGATTAAAAACGGTCACTTCGTACGTGCCCGGGCCGAGCGCAACAGCCGGTTTCCACGTCAGCGTGGAGGTCACGCCGCTGAGCGGGGAGATGCTTCCGGCCACCGGGCTGCCGCCCGTTTTGACCACGATAGCGTTGCTGAAATCCGCATCCGCCAGCGGCTGGATACTACGCGCGAAATTCACCGTCACCTGGCTGGCGGAGGCGGATGTGGACACCACCAGCGGATCGCGCCAGAACTGCACAGCTTTTAGTTCGTCGGGACCGTTGCCCCAATCGGTGGCGGTGTTGTCCACGAGCTGGGTGCCGTCGGACCCATAGCGAACGGTCAGGTGGCGGTTGACCGTGCCGGTGATGCCGCCCCACCACTCCACCCGTTCCCAGGAGCCGCGCGTGTATTTATATTCCAGGCTGGTGCCGTCCAGCAGCGGCAGGGTCACCTCATTTAGAGGATTCGGATGCATAAGTCAACCGATATGGTCCCGTTTTTATATGGTCTTCCTCGCTGCGGTTGAGTCTCGAAGCGAGGATCGGGGTAAAATGAGCGGAGAATGATCGAGACAAGGTTATCGGGAAACCGTCCACGAGAATGATCCTGAACGCCCGAACGAACTCTTCCAGGCAGGCAACTTCAAGGACCGTATTCCCTGCGAGGATGGACTTATCCGGTTTTGGGATTCTGAATGGTTTCGATCCCTGGCCAGCAACATCGTATGGAGGTGCTTACTAGTGGAGGAGAGCCTGAGAGTCTTCGAAAGCATGCTGACCGAGGATGAGCGCCGTAGGTTAGATGGACTGGACAGCCCGACCAGCATCCAGGAATTCCTCGACGCCATCCCCTATCCCTCCGACACGCGGAAAAATCGCAGTCCGCTGACGGTTCTGCGCGAACGCACCGCCCACTGTCTGGATGGGGCGCTGTTCGCCGCCCTGGCCCTGCGCCGGCTCGGTTACCCGCCGCTGATCGTCCAGCTATGGCCCGAACCGGGCACGGACGATGACCACGTGCTGGCCATCTATTGGCAGCAGGGTTGCGTCGGCTCGGTAGCCAAATCCAATTTCGTCGGCCTGCGCGCCCGCCCGCCGGTGTATCGCGGGCTGCGCGAACTGGTCATGTCGTACTTCAACGATTTCTACAACGTGGCCGGCCGGATGACCCTGCGCGCCTACACCCGCCCGTTGAACCTGGCGGCTTATGACCGCCTGGGCTGGATGTGGGCCGATGCCGGCGCAAATGCGATCGAGCACCGTCTGTATGGGCTGGCGCGCAACGCAGTGATCAGCGCCGGGCAGGCGGCTGGCCTCCCCCCGGTGGATGAGCTCACTTTCCGAGCTGGATTGATGGTGGCCAATCGGGAGGGATTGTTCAAGCCCGGCCAGAGTGTAAAGGCGGCGTCATAATCATTGCAAGGTTATTCGCATGCACAAAGGAGGAAGTATGTTGCTGGATACCAGCTCTGAATTCGGCGCACGGGTAGAGCGCAAACTCCACGAAGAGCTCGTCATCTGGTTCACGGCGGTGGACGAGGAAGGTACGCCTCAGCCCAACCCGGTGTGGTTCGTATGGCAGGACGGCAGCTTTCTGACCTACTGCCAGCCGGGCTCCCGCCGCCTGAACCATATCGACGCCAACCCGCGCGTGGCCCTGCACCTGAACACCGACCGGGATGGCAGCGAGGTGGTGGTCTTCACCGGCCTGGCTCACGTAGATACCTCGGCTCCGCCGGCCCACCAGGTGCGCGAGTACATGGAAAAATATCGCCAGGCCATCGCCGAGATTAAGATGACCCCCGAGGAGTTCTCCGCATCCTATTCGGTGGCCATACGGGTGACGCCGAAGCATTTGCGAGGGTACTGAATGAATTCCGCGCGCGAAGCAGTCATCATCGATGCGGTGCGCACGCCGATCGGCGCGCTGGGCGGGGCGCTGGCGCCTGTTCGCCCGGACGACCTAGCCGCGCACGTACTGCGCGCCATCCTGCAGCGCAACGCGCTGGATGCCTCGCTGGTGGAAGAGGTCTACCTGGGTTGCGCCAACCAGGCCGGTGAGGACAACCGCAATGTGGCGCGCATGGCGCTGCTGCTGGCTGGCTTCCCGCCCACCGTGGCGGGAGTGACCTTCAACCGGCTGTGCGCTTCGGGCCTGAACGCGGTCAACCAGGCCGCTCGCGCCATCAAGGTGGGTGAAGGAGAGGTCTTCATCGCCGGCGGGGTGGAAAGCATGTCGCGTGCGCCCTATTCACTTCCCAAAGCCGAACGTGGCTATGAATTTGGCAACCTGACCGCCTGGGACACCGCCCTCGGCTGGCGCTACCCCAATCCAAAGATGGTCGAGACCTATGGGATCGAATCGATGGGCGAGACGGCCGAGAATATCGCCGCAATGACCGGTATCCCGCGCGAAGAGCAGGACGCCTTCGCCCTGCGCTCGCACCAGCGCGCCGTGGCGGCCATCGATTCCGGCCGCTTCGCCGAGGAAATCGTGCCGGTACCCATCCCGCAGCGCAAAGGCGAGCCGATCGTGGTGACCACCGACGAGCGCCCACGCCGCGACGCCAGCCTGGAATCGCTGGCCCGCCTGCGCCCGGCATTTCGCGCCGGCGGCACGGTCACGGCAGGAAATTCTTCCGGGTTGAACGATGGGGCGGCTGCGCTGCTGCTGATGAGCGCGAGCAAGGCCCAGGAGCTGGGGCTGCGCCCGATGGCGCGCATCGTGGCCTCGGCCGCGGCCGGCGTCGAGCCGCGCATCATGGGCATGGGACCGGTGCCGGCCACTCGCAAGGCCCTTGCGCGCGCCGGCTTGAAGCTGGAGGATATCCGCCTGGTGGAGCTGAACGAGGCCTTCGCCGTCCAGGCCTTAGCGGTGATCCGTGAGCTGGGCCTCGACCCGGAAATTACCAACGTGAACGGCGGCGCAGTGGCGCTGGGTCACCCACTGGGCTGCTCGGGCGCGCGCATCCTGACTACCCTGCTGCATGAGATGCGCCGGCGCGCCCCCTACGAGCGGCGCCCCTACTACGGGCTGGCGACGCTGTGCGTGGGCGTCGGCCAGGGCGAGGCGACCATTGTGGAGTGGCTGGATTAGCCCGCGTTCGCTCCGTTCCTCGGACGATCGGCTCATCAGGAAATGGGGGGATGGCGCGCTCCTTCCAGAGCCGCGGCGTTGAGAAGCCAACTTTCATGCCGCACCGATTGGGACAGGCTGGTCATTACTGCCCATCCTCCGCCCAGCCCTCGCAGTCAGCCGCTCCCGCGGCGGGCGCAGACAGCCTGAAAGGGACCAATGGCCTCAAGCTGGCCAGATCCTGACCGACAGCCGCGGTATGACGCTTTACCTGTTTCTGAGGGACGCCCCGGGCTCCCGTAGCTGCACCGGGCCGTGCCTGACGCTCTGGCCGGCGGTCGTCGCCAGCGGAGGGCAGCCTCCGGCCGTCGCTGCAGCCATCACCGGCAAGGTCAGCATCATCAACCGCCCGGATGGGATTGTGCAGGTCACCATCAACGATCTTCCGCTGTACACCTTCGCCGGCGACACCAAGCCGGGTGATGTAAGCGGACAAGGGGTGAACGAATTGGGCGGTTTGTGGTGCGCGGTCAGGCCGGACGGCAGCGCGAGTTGGTTACTGACCAGGTCTTAATCCCCATCAACATCGGCCCGCTCGCCGCCAACCTGGCCCTGATGCAAACCCGGGGCAGGCTGACGCGTGCCCGGGACAGCCGCGATGACGAATCTCAGCCCCAGGACGCCGAAAATGGCCCTGATCAAGGACAGGGGGGCTGCCAGCAACCCAAGATCGGCATGATCCACTGCCCCCTCCAAGAAATGATGTTTTGAAGCCAGTGGGCCTTGTGCGTGCATCTTGTGGGTCAGGACGGGTGCGAAACCGTTTGATATCGATCCACTCCTATACGCCGAGGATGGCTTGACGCGATCCAAATGAATTATTATAATTATCATCATAAATACCATATTTATTGGTGGAGGTGGTGCTATGGCTCAGGACGGATACGTACACCCTGAAAAACTGGTCGAGACCGAATGGGTGGCAGAACACCTGACCGACCCCAAGGTGCGCATCGCCGAATCGGACGAAGATTACCTGCTTTACGACACCGGCCACATTCCCGGCGCGGTGAAAATAGACTGGTTCACCACACTGCAGCATCCGCTGCGGCGCGATTTCCTTACCAAAGACGCCTTTGAGAAACTGTGTTCCGAATTGGGCATCGCGAAAGATACAACCGTGGTCTTTTACGGCGATAAGAGCAACTGGTTCGCCTGTTACGCCCTGTGGCTGTTCGAATACTACGGCCATCACAACACCAGGATCATGAACGGCGGGCGGTTAAAATGGGAGAAGGAAGGGCGGCCCTTAACCCGCGAGGTGCCCCGTTATCCCCGCACGGATTACCAGGCATCCGATCCGGATGCCTCGATCCGCGCCTTCCGCGACCAGGTCATGGCGGCGGTCGAAGCGCACCGGCCCCTGGTCGATGTGCGCTCCCCCCAGGAGTACAGCGGCGAACTGATCCACATGCCCAATTACCCGCAGGAAGGCGCCACGCGCGGCGGGCATATTCCCGGCGCAGTCAACCTTCCCTGGTCGCTGGCGGTCAATCCCGAGGACGGCACCTTCAAGTCGGCCACGGACCTTCAGCGCATCTACCAGGAGAAGGGCATCCTGCCCAAGGATGAAATTATCGCCTACTGTCGCATCGGCGAGCGCTCCTCGCTGACCTGGTTCGTGCTCAAGTACCTGCTGGGTTACTCCCAGGTGCGCAATTACGACGGCTCGTGGACGGAATGGGGCAACCTGGTCAACGCGCCCATAGAAAAGGAAGCGAAATGAGCCTCGAAGATCGCGCCGCACAACTCGAATACGTGTTGGATCATTTCACCAACCCGCGCAATTACGGCGAGATGCCGGATGCCGACGTGCACGTGCAGGGCGGCCACGAGGGTTGCGGCGACATCGTGCGCATCTATCTCAAGATCACCGACGGCCACATTGAGGGGATATCATTCACCGGCGAGGGTTGTACGATCAGTCAGGCAGCCGCCTCGATGGTCACCGAGATGGTAAGCGGGATGAGCCTCGAGGCGGTGATGAATCTGGATTACCGCACATTGGAAGAAGAATTGGGCGAGGAGCTGGTCAAGACGCGCCCGCGCTGCGCCACCCTGGGCCTGGATACGGTCAAGGCGGCCATCAAGGAATACCAGGCGCTCAGAATGGCCTCGGACGGCGGCTGAGTCCTGACCCGCCGACCAACGGCATCGATTAGGCGAAGCAGTGTGATTGGCTTCGCCTTTTTAATTTCTTCGTATCATTGGAATACAATTCAAAGCAAAGGAAAGGTTGGATAGATCATGAACATTGCCCCCTTTAAGCTTGAAAGGACCTTTGCGCGGTACGAATTCTCCGCCCCTTACCTGTTGAGCTGCTCGGACTGTGAGCCGCTCACATTGAGGGAGCTGCTGGCGATGGCCGATGAAGAGGCGCTGAAAAATTGGGAAGGCTTAAGTCTTGGCTATACGGAGTCGCAGGGCAGCCCATTGCTAAGGGAGGAGATCTCGCACCTGTATTCCAACATCCAACCGGAAGAGGTGCTGATCCTGGCGCCCGAAGAGGGCATTTTCGTCGCCATGCATGCTCTGCTGAAGGCGGGCGACCACGTCATCAGCACCTTCCCCGGCTACCAGTCGCTTTACGAGGTGGCCGTTTCGCTCGGCTGCGAGGTCACGCGCTGGCTGCCGCGTGAAGAAGGCGGCCGCTGGATCTTCGATGTGGACGCCGTCGAGGGAGCCATGCGGCCGAACACGCGCCTGATCGTGATCAACTTTCCTCACAACCCAACCGGCGGGACCATCCCGGTCGCAGATCTGCGCCGGCTGATCGGCATGGCCCGAAGGTCGGGCGCCTATCTATTTTCCGACGAGATGTACCGGCTCCTTGAGCTGGACGAAGAGGACCGCCTGCCGCCCGCCTGTGACCTGTACGAGAATGCGGTCTCCCTGTCTGGCCTGTCCAAGGGCTTCGCTCTGGCCGGACTGCGCATCGGTTGGCTGGCGACTCGTAATCACGAGGCGATGAACAGGATGATGGAATGGAAGGATTACACCACCATCTGCAGCAGCGCCCCCAGCGAAACGCTGGCGCTGATTGCCCTGCGCGCGCGGGAGGCAATCATCGCGCGCAACCTGAGCATCATCCGCGCAAATCTGGCTATCCTCGACGATTTCTTCAGCCGCCGCCCGCAAACATTCGCCTGGAGCAGGCCGCGTGCAGGATCGATCGCCTTTCCCAGGCTGCTGACCCGCCAGAACATCGGCCATCTCAGCGCCGACCTGGTGGAGAAAGAGGGGGTCATGCTCCTTCCGGGCGACGTCTTCGATTACCCCGGGAATTACTTCCGCGTGGGCTTAGGCCGACGTGACCTGCCGCAGGTTCTGGCAAGGTTCGAGCACTATTTAGAACGATGGTGATCGATCATGAATCTTCGCCAAAGCTGGCTTAGGGCAAGAATAGCAAGGAATTATGGGCCCGACACAGGCAAGGCCCGCATGAGCGCCAGAACGTTTTGCATGAGGCGCATTAACCGGTAATCCATCGCCAGGCCCGGGTTATGATGGCCGAAATCGTCCAATACGTTGGACCATTGCAGGGTGGCGGCGTTAAATACCACCGCGCCGGACTGCGCGCGATAAAATGTGGTCGAACAGGTGATCGGCCCCTTACGGGACTCAACCGCCGAGGATGCCACCACGACCAGGCCGGGCGGTTGGGCGCCATTGTCCGCCAGGCTGTCGCATTCTTCTCCCACCAGGTTGGGAATCTCATCGCCTGGCCGCAATCCGCTGCCTTCGAACAGCTCGAACGGTGCCGACAGCGCCACTACCCAGGTGGCTGGATGCTGAGGGTCTTTTAGAGGGGAAATGAAGATCGTTCCAGTCAGCGCATTTTGCGGCCGATTGACCGGTGGGTCGGCAAAATAGACGGTCGCTTCAGAAGGGTTCTCACCCGCCAGGGGATCGAGCTCCGCGCGGCGGTATAAGACGAGGGTGCGGTAGGGATTCCCAGCGCTGTCGGCTTCATAGCGCACCTGGCCGTAAACGTCATTGCCGCCCAGAAAGGCCAGGCTCACGCCCTGATCGCGCGCCGCAAATGCTGCGTCCATCTCGCCTTTGGACCAGTACTCGTCATGGCCGACGGACACGAAACCGCGGTGGTTGAGCAAAGATTGCGGGTTCCTGTCCACATCCACGTTGGTAGTGTAGGTAACGTCGTATCCGAAGCGCTCAAGAAAATGAATGAGCTGGATATCGTGATAGAGCATGAGCGGTCCCATGTCGACGTAAGGTCGGTTGAAAGACACTTTTACCGCCGATACCCCGCCGTTTAACGTGTTCGGACCCTGGCTGCGCGTGACGTAGAGCGATTTCCCGCCCCAGTAGTTATACGCCTGATAGGTGTTCACGGGCGTCTCGATCAACAGATCGCTGGGGCGCTGATCGTCCCTCACCACGAAGAAAATATAACCTTCATTCCCAAATTGATCGACCAGCTTGACCAAATATTCGCCGCTGACCCAATCGGAGCCCACTTTCAGGGAATAGGAAGTTTTCCAGCCAGTATCCAGCAGCCCGGTCTGCAAATCCACCTGACAGGTTGGGCAGTTGGTCAGGCCAAAACCCTGTCTGCTCCAATATCCCTGAGCCTGGCCTATCTGACCGGGCAGATCGACCATCAATCTCGCGCCATCGCCTCCGTACCAGCCCAGACGAAAAATCTTTATCTGATAGAGTGTGCCGGGGCGTTTCGTGCTGATGGAAAATCGAATGGTGCCGCCCACGTTCACACTGGGTTGGTCGGCAAATCCAGCGATGTCGTCTCCCAACGCGGCATGAAGGTCAGCCGGCATCCAGTCTTTCGTACCCGGAAGCTGGTTCTCCAATAGAGTGGGGTTCTCCCTTTGCGGGGATATGGTTGGCAGAAAAGATGGCGTCACGAGGGGCCACGGTGTCGCCGTCGGGGATGGCGTGGGGCTGGGTGTGATGGTGGGAAGTGGGGATGGCGTGGGGGTGAGCGTAGGAGTTGGGGAGGCTGTCGGCGCGATGATGAAGGTGCAGGCCGAAATAGATGCCGAAAGGAGCAAAAGGGCAATCGCTAAGCGGAGACGCATCTCACCCTCCGGTTGGCTGATATTCTGCCATGATTATATACCGGCCTTGAGAAAGACGTCTCATCATTGGAAAATTGATGGGGAAGAATTTACGATCTTCTTACACAATTCTCAGCTAGATATCATCCATCTCCCCTATCATACCTGTGAAATCCATTGTTTATTTTTCGAGAAAGGTGAGGGGAACATGAGCAAGGCAGCTTACTGGTTATCTATTTTTCTTCTGGGCAGTTTAATCAGCGGCTGTACCGTGACCATCCAAACTGGCAGCCCGGCGACGGCCACCCCCGCAGCTTCGCCGTTTGGCACCGCGACAACTTCCGTGGGCAGCCAAAACCTTACCGGCATCCACAAGATCCAGCACATCATCATCATTATGCAGGAGAATCGCTCGTTCGACTCCTACTTCGGCACCTTTCCCGGCGCCGATGGCATCCCGATGAAAAACGGCGTGCCGACGGTGTGCGTCCCCGATCCGGCCACTAGGAAGTGCGTCAGGCCGTTTCATGATCCAAACGACCTGAATCATGGGGGCCCGCATGGCGCCTCGAACGCGGTCGCCGACATCGACGGCGGAAAAATGGACGGCTTCATCGCCCAGGAAGAAAAAGGGTTGAGAAATTGCAAAAACTTCGCCAACCCTGAGTGCAGCCAGAGTGGGACGCCCGACGTGATGGGTTACCACGACGCGCGCGAGATCCCCAACTATTGGGCGTACGCGCAGAACTTCGTGCTCCAGGATCACATGTTCGAACCAAACGCCTCCTGGAGCCTGCCTGCTCACCTGTTCATGGTCTCTGCCTGGTCGGCGCGCTGCACGATCAAGGGTGATCCCTCGAGCTGCGTCAACGCGCTGCAGAACCCTGCCAACGGGACGAACACTTCCCAGGCGGACTTCGCCTGGACCGATCTGACCTACCTGCTGTACAAATCCCATGTGAGTTGGGCTTATTATCTCGACCAGGGCACCCAGCCGGATTGCGCCGATGATCAGGCAACCTGCACGCCTGCGCCGCAGCGAGTGCAGGTGCCGGGCATCTGGAACCCGTTGCCAGAATTCGATACCGTCCAGCAAGACGGGCAATTAGGTAATATTCAGGACATTTCCAACTTTTACAAGGCGGCGAAAAATGGGACCCTGCCAGCCGTTTCCTGGGTGGTGCCGAACGGAAAGGTCAGCGAACATCCCCCAGCCCTGGTCAGCGCGGGACAGGCTTACGTCACCGGGCTGATCAACGCCGTCATGCAGGGCCCCGATTGGGCCAGCTCGGCCATCTTCCTGTCGTGGGACGATTGGGGCGGCTTTTACGACCATGTCGTCCCGCCGAAAGTCGACGAAAATGGTTACGGCCTGCGCGTGCCGGGGCTGGTCATCAGCCCGTTCGCGAAAAAGGGCTTCATCGACCATCAGACGTTGAGCTTCGACGCCTACCTGAAATTCATTGAAGACGATTTCCTCGGCGGTCAGCGGTTAGACCCCAGGACCGACGGGCGACCCGACCCACGCCCGACCGTGCGCGAGGACGTCACCATCCTTGGCAACCTGGCGCAGGATTTCGACTTCAGCCAGGCGCCAAGGCCGCCTCTGGTGCTGCCGACGCACCCAACTCCCGGCTTCGTGCTGACCCGCTAAAGGCTTTCATCTCATGGGAGGCGCTCCGTCTGATGGATGAAAAGGATGGGATCATGATGAACAAAAGTTATAGATTCTAACTAAAATTCCAAAATCCATCCCAATTTTGTGACATTAATGCGTTGACTCCCGCGCCATTCTTTGCTAATATAGATTTGTGGAGGCGATGATCCGGGGCGGGAAATGGTCGCTTCACCTCGACAGGGGGAACGCCACGGGGAGCCAATAGCGAAACCGGCCACACGGCCGGTTTATTTGTTTTGATTTGCTTACCGTTAGCGGCTGTATCGTTTTTTGCTGAAACAGGCACCACCAAGGGTCCTGGAACGCCTCTGCCAGCGCTGTACGAAATAAAAGATCTTTATCAAACCGGACCATTCCTTATCAGTAAATTGAATTTAGAAAGCACCTGCTCTCTGCTCTGAACGGATGAGGTATCTAAGCATCGGCGGGTGATGCGAAAAAGCCAGGAAGCTTTACCCTCTCACAGACCTCTGGATTCGAGCGGCTGATTTTCTATCTTCGATATATGGGCGGGTTACGATATCTATCTTGAAATTCAGGCGAAAGGAGGTGATGGACTCTTTATATTCTGTTCGCCGTGGTGAATTGAACCCTTTTATCCAATCTGGATTATGAAAGGAAAAGAAGCGCCATGAGAAAGAACAGGTTATTCCAGTTTTCAATTTTGCTGGTCATTCTCAGCCTGGCCATCCCCGTTGCCGCACTCAAGCCGGCCGCTGTCCAGGCAGCTACCCCGATCACTTTCACCATCCTGCACACCAACGACTTCCACGGCCAGCTCGAACCTTCGGGCAGCAACCCCGGCCTGGCGCGGGTGGCCAAAGTCGTCAATGACGCTCGCGCCATTGTTGGCGCGGGAAACGTCTTGCTGGTGGATGACGGCGACGAGATGCAGGGCTCCCTGCTCTCCAACCTGCAGAAGGGCAAGCCCGTCATCGCCGCGTTCAATGCCATGGGCTACGCCGTGGCGACCTTCGGCAACCATGAATTCGACTGGGGCCAGGACGTGCTTTCGGCGCGCACCAGCGAGGCAGCCTTTCCCTATGTCAGCGCCAACATAACGGTCAATGACACCGGCAATTGCGCCACCGCCGGGTGGACTTCGCCGAGCTTCGCCCAGCCATACGTGGTCAAGACGGTGGGCACCGCGCCCAACCAGGTTAAGGTTGGCTTCATCGGCGTGACCACTACCGAGACGCCCATCATCACCATCGCGGCTGCCACGGCTGGCTTATGCTTCAAGGATCCCACCGAATCGATCCTGCACTACTATGACGCCCTCAAAGCAGCCTCGGATGTCATCGTCGTGCTCAGCCATTTGGGCTATGCCGATGGCGGTTACGGCTATGGCATCCCGGTCTATGGCGACCAGACGCTGGCCAAGAATCTGATCAACGCCGGCAAGCCCGTAGCGCTGATCATCGGCGGCCATAGCCATACCAATCTCACCGCCGCCACCGTGGTGACCGTGCCTGGCAAGCCTGGCCAGACTTCCGTCGTACAAGCCTATTACAACGGGCGCAGAGTGGGCCGCGCCGATTTCAGCTTTGATCCAGACACCAAAAATGTCAGCATTAACTGGCAAAGCCTGGTCGTCCCCACGACGGGAGATGGGGATCCAACCATAGCCGGGATCATCCAATCTTATGTGAACGACCCCGCTTATCAAGCGCTGATCAACCAGCCCATCGGCTACGTGCAGGTCGACCTGCTGCGCAACTACAACGGCGACAGCATGATGGGCGATTTCGTCGACGACGCCATCTACAATGCCCTTAATCATGATGCCGAACCGGCCAACGATGTGGACCTGTTCTTCAACAACGCCGGCGGCATCCGCACCGATTGGTGCGATGCACCTGACCCGAACAACCCTGGCAACTACATCTGGAGCAGCAACCCAAGCGATTGCCAACCCGGTGTGTGGGCCCATGACCCCATGTTGTTGAACTATGGACAGATGTTCACCATCCTGCCCTTCGGTAATGCAACGGTGGTGGGGACCATGACCGGCGCACAAATTCTTGAAGTGCTTAACCAGAGCGCCACATTGGGCAAGGGCGCCATTCAGCCCGCCGGTTTGCGCTACAAGTTCTATCGCTATTCGGATAGTTTACCCGGACCGCAGCCTTACGCCTGGGGCGCCTTCGACGCCTGCGTCATTGACAAGGCTACCGAGGATTGCGTTCCGCTCGAGATGAACAAAACCTACAAAGTCGGCACCAACGAGTTCCTCGCCCCCGCCGGTGGAGACAATTTCGCCGCCTTCAAGTACATGAAGAATGTCACGTACTGGGGCGACATGCTCAACGCGGTCAACGACTGGGTATCGAAGAATTACACCTTCGCCAACCCTTACAGGGGCCCGAACGGCGATGGCCAATTAGATGGCCGCATCACCCGTGACGGCACGGACACGGGCGGCAGCATCATTCCCATCACCATCCTGCACAACAACGACTCGCACGGCAACCTGCCCAAAACCAACTATGTCGGCTACACCCAGCTTGCCTACCTGATCAAACAGGAACGCGCCCACAACCCAGGCCGCACCCTGTTGCTCAACGGCGGCGATCAGATCCAGGGCGACGCGATGATGTACTACTTCAAATCCGCCCCCTCTGGATACGCTGCGGATGGGACACCCCTGCCGCCTGCATTGCAAACTCACCCGATGATGGCGGTGATGAACGCTCTGGGCTATGACGCCATGACCTTGGGCAACCACGAGTTCAACTTCGGCAACCTCACCTTCACCGGCATCTTCCACCAGGCGTTGTTCCCCCTGCTGGGCGCCAATGTCTCAGATGACGGCCGCTACGGCTTGAACCAGGTGGGACCCGGCGGCGAGGGCGTCCAGCCCTACATCGAAAAAACGCTGGATGGCATCAAGGTGGGCATCGTGGGCATCACCAACCACCGCGTGCCCAATTACGAGCTGCCCAGCAACATCGTCGGCCTGACCTTCAGCGACCCGCTCCTCTCGGCTCAGCAGTATGCCACTGAACTGCGCGCCAAGGATGACGTGGTCATCGCTCTCACCCACATCGGCTTCACGGAAGATCCCAAGAGCGTCGAGGTCGACAAGAACGTGGACACCAACATGGCGGCCAACGTCACCGGTTTGGACGCCATCATCGGCGCGCACAGCCACACTGATCCATCCAAGGGTTTCGGAAACTACAAATATCTGCCGACCATCATCAGCAACCCGGACGGCTCGCCGGTCCTGGTGACGCAGGCCTACCGCTACAACAACTACCTGGGCGAGGTCGTCATCGGCGTTCGCCCGAAAGCGGGCGGCGGCTACGAAGTCGTGACGCGCGCTGGCCAGTACATCGCGGTCACGTCGAGCACGCCGGAAGATCCACAGATCAAGGCTATCGTGGATCCGTACGTCGCAATGCTGAACAGCTACAATGGAAAAGTCGTCGGCAATACCACCACACCGATTGATGCGTTGCAGGCCTTCACCCAGGAGACCAACGGCGCCAACCTGCAGGCCGACGCTTCAGTGTGGGAGCTGAACCACCACGGCATCTACCCGGACATCCACCTCTCCGGCGCGATGAGCAATCGCAAGGTGGCTGACGGCGCAACCCCGCAGAACCCGGTCACTCTGAAGGTGAGCGACATGTTCTCGCTCATGCCTTACGAGAACTCGCTGGTGACCATGACGATGAATGGACCGCAGCTCAAGAGGGTGCTGGAGCGCGCCTACCGGAATTACTACTACTATAAGTACGTACCCGGCTACGGCGGCTATTCCTACTACACCACCTGCATGCTCGACACCAACTCGATCGGCAAGATCACCTACAATGACATCAACACTGCGCCCTACGATCCCAACCGCAGCTATGTGGTCTCCCTGGAAATCAACGGCGTACCGGTGGACTTCGAAGACGCCAACAAGTATTATCTGGTCTCCACGGTCAACTACCTGGCGGCAGGTTCCTGCAACTTCAACGACGCCGGGGTCAGCCTGTGGCCGCTCAACCAGATCGTCAACGACACGCAGTACTACGTGCGCGACGCGGTGATCGACTACATCACCGCCATGGGCACCGTCTCGCCTGCGATCGAGGGTCGGCTGAAATTCATCTACGATCTCGAACCCCCGGTGATCACCATCAACTCGCCGATGGAGACGAGCTATCCGCATCCTGACTTCTTGACGCTCGATTTCAGCGCCGAAGATGTGGGCGACGCGGGCTTGAAGAAGGTGTGGGCCGACCTGGACGGCGCCCCAGTGGAAAACGGCCAGGTGATCGACCTGTACACCCTCGCGCTGGGCGAGCATACGCTGACCGTTTACGCCATCGATAAAGCCTACAACCAGGCCAGCCAATCGGTGAAGTTCAGCGTGACCGCCACATTGCCCAGCATCTTCACCGGAATCGATCGCTTGTATAGCGAGGGCAAGATTGATAACTCCGGTGTGCGCAACAGCCTCATCCAAAAATTGATGGCCGTCCAGTCTTCATTGGATCGCGGCAACATAAAGGCCGCGCGCCAGGCCCTGCTCGCCTTCATCGAGGAAGTTCAGGCGCAGAGCGGGAACCACATCCAGTCCGAGGCAGCGGGCTGGCTGCTCGCCGACGCGAATTGGGTCATCAACCAGATGCACTAGGCTGGATAAACCTTGCTCGCCAGCGCTGAGCCATCGGCTTGCGGGCAAGAATGAATGCAAACGCAGCGGCGCAGAAAACTGCGCCGCTGCATTGTTTTCGCGAAGGACTATGGCAAATAAGCGTGCGGATTTTGTTTGGTGCCGTTCAGCATCATCTCAAAGTGGAGGTGGGGGCCGCTGGAGTTGCCCGTAGAACCCACGTTGCCGATCAATTCGCCCTGATTGACGCTCTGCCCGCAGCCCACGCGCACCTGGGAAAGGTGGGCGTAGAGCGTCTGCCAGCCGTTGCCGTGGTCGATGACGATCACGTTACCGTAGCCCCAGTCGTTCCAGCCAGCGTAGACGACCACACCGCTGTCGGCGGCATAAACCGCGTTTCCGAGCTGTCCGGCGATATCGATGGCTGGATGGTTGGCCGCCGGGCTGTAATCGTAGCCCGAAATCCAGTGTTCGACCGTCGGCCAGACGAAGGAGCCGGTCCCGTTGACGCCGTACGCCACCTTGCCGCAGTAGCCGGGCCCAAACAGGCGCGCCACCGCCGGATTCGAACGCGGAATCTGCGGCGCGGACCAGGAGATGAACTCGCGCCTGCCGTTCGGGATGATCAGCCAGGTGCCGACCGGAATGTTGGGGTGCGAATAATCGCCAACCGATTGACGGGTGAGGTGGTTGCCGGGGAAGTCGACAATATCGTCCGGGCTGACGCCAAAGAATTTAGCCACCCCGTTCAACCCATCCCCCGCAGACCAGCGGTAGTAAACCCCGTCCACCGGCAGGATGTTCAGCACCTGGCCGGGGGACAGATTGTGCGGATTGTCGCCCAGCACATACAAATTGGCCCACAAAATAGACGATGGGTCCAGACCGAATTTTTCGGCGATGCCGAAGATGGTATCGCCCTTTTGCACCGTGTACTGAATGACATCGAAGCGCGGCCGATCCGGCAGGGTGGTATGCAGCCGCGCCAGACGGGGAATGCCGCCTGCGTAAGCGAGAGCGGCGGCGCCGGCCAGGGGCGGCAACTCCGGCGATATGACCGCGGTTGGCTGAACCGAGCCGGTGGCACCTATCTGCTCAGCACCGGCCAGGGACAGGTTGGCCCCGGACAATCCCCACACCCCACCCAGCACGATCAGAGCCCCGAGTATGCCGATCCCGGTCTTCAACGCCAGGTCGGAATGGATGATCTTCTGCCAAAACATTTTCACGAAGGCGTCCTCAAACTGATTGTACTCGACTTGATAACAAAAACTGGTGCCGGACCGCTGCGACTCAATAACCGGAACCGGGCGCCGGCACGGCGGTCAGCGCCGGCGCGAGCAGGGCGTCGAGCGCATTAAGGAACTGGTCGGTGTTCAATCCGCCGGTCTCGATCCCGTGGATCTTCCCGTCCGCCGAGATAAAAACAGTGGTGGGCAGGCCTACCACGCGAAATGCGCGCGTAGCTTCCTCGTTCTTGTCCCACAGCAGGGGGAAATCCCAGCCAGCCTGCCGGGCAAACGCCTGCGCATCGGCCAGGGTGTCCTGCCCTCCGGGGACGATGCCGACGACGATCAGGCCGTCTCCCTGGAACATCTGGTAGGCATGCTCCAGTAGAGGCGCCTCCTGCTGACAGGGCTTGCACCAACTGGCCCAAAAATTGATTACCAGCGCCTTACCCTTCCACAGGGAGGAATCCATCGGCGCGCCGCTGTCCAGAGCGGGCAGGGTAAAGTGGGGAGCCTCTCCGAGGTCGCCGCTTGGTGTCGGGGAAGCCGAAGCGGTTGGAGCCGCGGTGGGGCTGGCCGTCGCCAATAGGGGGGCGGGCGTTCGGGTCCCTGGCGTGGCGGTGGGAGAAAACGCCGCGCCCTCGCTCGGGCGGAGGTTCAGGTACAGGACTACGCCGGCGATAACGGCAACAAACACGCCTGATATTTTTAGGATGCGCTCGATCTGGTAATTTTTTCGTCTCATGCAGATAAAAGGGCGGCGTCTGCGTCATTTATACCATCAACAAAGAAATTTATCCACCCGGCAGTGGGGAGCAAGCAAAGTAGAAATGGCAGGAAGGTTGCAACGGGTAACGGGCGATCTGTTTTTGCCAGCTTTAACCAGGCATTTGGGCTTTCTATTTTGTTAAGAGCAGGAGCAAACCATTTTGTTATACTGAGCTTGGCTAAATTCCACCTCTTTAAGGGGGCCAGCCGCGTTTCCATCGGGTGGGCGCGCGCGTTTAATATCTAATTTAAATATGGAGGGATACGATGTCAAACAGGGTGTTGCGACCATTGGCTTTAATGGGTCTGTTCGTGTTGCTCGTTTCTTTGGCCTGTAATATCGGCAGCAATCCCACGCCAACCAGCGCACCTACGAGCGAGCAGGCCACCCAGGTGGAAGCGACGCAGCCAACCGGGCCGACCTCCGCGACGGCAGCCAGGGGAGCGGCGGTTTCCAGCCTGGACGATCTCCAATCGGCGGTGATACAGATCGAAGCCGAGGGCACCTTCATCGATCCGGAGGTGGGGCTGGTGGTGAACGGGGCCGGCCGCGGTTCGGGCTTCATCATCGATCCGGCGGGGATTGCCATCACCAACAATCATGTGGTGACCGGCGCGGGCCTGCTGCGCGTGTGGGTCGGCGGCGAGTCCAAGCCGCGCAATGCCAAAGTGCTCGGCGTTTCGGAGTGCTCGGACCTGGCGGTGATCGACATCAATGGCGACGGTTTCCCATACCTGGAGTGGCATGAGGCTACGCCCAAAGTGGGCCTCGACGTGTACGCGGCCGGTTTCCCCCTGGGTGAGCCGCAGTTCACCCTTACCCGCGGTGTGGTCTCCAAAGCCAGCGCGGACGGCCAGACCAGTTGGGCTTCGGTGGACAATGTCCTCGAGCACGACGCCAAGATTAATCCGGGCAACTCGGGCGGTCCGCTGGTGGACAAAGACGGCCGCGTGGTGGGCGTGAATTACGCCTCGCGCGGCAGCACCGATCAATCTTACGCCATCGCCTATGCAGAGGTGGAATCCTTGATCAACGACCTGAAAGCTGGCAAGGACGTTACTTCGATCGGCGTGAACGGCTCGGCGGTCCAATCGGAGGATGGACAGATATCGGGCATCTGGGTGGCTTCGGTGAAATCCGGCTCGCCAGCGGACAAAGCTGGCGTAAAACCAGGCGACATCATCACCCAGCTCGAGGGCCTTGTCCTGGCAACCGATGGGACGATGAGCGATTACTGCAACGTCCTGCGCACCCACAATTCGGGGGACACGCTCTCCCTGACGGTCTTGCGCTGGTCCAGCCAGGAAGTGCTCGAGGGCCAGTTGAACGGCCGCCCATTGGAGGTGAGCTACAGCTTCTTCAGCGATCAGTTGGGCTCTGAGGTGCAAACCAGCGACACATCCACCACCAGCTACAGCGGATACACCACGGTCACCGACGACAGCAATGCCATCCAATTGGAGGTGCCGAATGAGTGGTCTCAGGTGGATGGCCGCCCGTGGAACACGGATTGGACGCTGGCGGACGGCCGCCGGTTCGAGTTTTCCGCGCCAGCCATCGCCGCTTCGGCCAACCTGGACGCTTACAACGCGGGCTATTCCGAATCAGGCGTCTTCTTTGCCGCCTCCGAGGAGATGGCCACGATCGGGGGCTTCATTCAGTTGCTGGACGGAGTGCGCGGCTGGTACGAGGCGGACTGCAAATTCGATAGCCGCAACAATTACTCTGATCAGCTCTACGAAGGCAAGTACGACCTGTGGAAAAACTGCGGGCCGGATAAGAATTGGGTGCTGGTCCTGGCCGCCCGACCCCAGCAGAATCAGACCGCCTTCCTGATCCTCGTGGAGGTCAAAATTACCAAAGATGCGGATTTTGAAGCCCTGGACAAAATTTTGAGCTCCTTCCTGGTGGGAGGCTAAGCTCTTCGCTCAACTGCCAGCCCTTTCTCCGCCATTTCACCTGTGAGAAAGGGCTTTTGCTCCCCTCGCGCGTTGCGCCAGCCGCCAAAACAGCCGGCGCAAGGAATGCAATCCCGAGGGTAGAGTGGAGGATATGGGCTCACGCTCGAGATTTAAGCCGCTTTTCTTGCCGCTCATCCTGATCTTCGTATTGATGACGATAGTCATCACGCTCTCGGGTGTCGCCTATTATCAGGATCAGAAACGCAACTTCGAGATCGCCGCGCGCAATCAGCTCGACGCCATCTCGGCTCTGAAAGCCCAGCAAATATCCGCCTGGATCGGCGAGCGGCGCGCCAACGCCGAAATGGTGATGAGCGATGCCTACCTGATCAGTCAGGTCGGGCGCGTGCTGACGCAGGCCGACAATGGGGAGAGTCGCGCCTACCTGCTGGACTTGATGCGCTCCAACCAGGCCAAATATCAGTATCAGGATGTGCTCCTGCTGGATGTATCTGCGCAAACGGTGCTTTCGGCCAGCGGCGCGATCCGCCCGCCGGGCAGGGTCCTCCCTCAGCTTGTCTCTGCAGCCATAGCGCAGCGCAACATCGTCTTCTCTGACATATACCGCGATGAGAATTCCGAAAGCATCTTCCTGGATTTCGTTGTGCCTGTCTTTGAGAGGCAAAGACAGGAATGGTCCCCCCTGGGCGCCATCGTTTTACGTAGCGATGCCGATCGCTTCCTCAACCCCTTTGTGGCCTCCTGGCCAATCGACAGCGCCAGCGCCGAGACGCTCCTCATGCGCCGCGATGGCGATCGCGCCCTCTTTCTGACCAACCTGCGCCACCTGCCTGGAACGGCGCTGTCTTTCTCCCTGCCGCTCGACGCCAGCCCGTTGACCGATCTGCGCGGCCTTGAAAGCGATGGGCGCATCGTCGCCGGAATGGATTATCGCGGCGTGGCCGCCCTGGCCGAGCTGCGTCCGGTGCAGGGTACGCCCTGGGTGCTCGAAACGAAAATCGACCAGGGCGAAATCTACGCGCCATTGGAAGCGCGAGCCAGATATACCCTCACCATCTGTGTGGTCATGATCCTCGCTTCCGGAACGGCGACCTTGCTCCTGTGGCGCGAGCGGGAGCTGAAATTCAAGCAGTACCAGGAACGCGAGAAATTAGAGCGTCAGGCGCTGATTGTGCATTACCAGCACCTGACGAAATTCACCCACGATATCATCCTTCTGCTGGATCAGGAGTGGAACATCTTATCGGCCAACGACCGGGCAACGTCCGCCTACGGCCGCACAGAGGAAAAACTGCTCGGCCTACGCCTTCAAGACCTGCACGCGCCCGAGGCCAGGGATTCCTTCAACCGTTATCGCGAGGAGCTGCAAACCAGGGGAGATGTCACGTACGAGACGCTGCATATGCGCAGGAACCGCACCCGCTTCCCGGTGGAATGCACTTTGCGCGTCCTGCAGATCGAAAATCACCGCTTTTATCAGGCGGTCATCCGCGACATCACCGAGCAGAAACACGCCGAGCAGGAGCTGCGCGAAAGTGAAAAGCGCTTCCGGCTGTTTTACGAACAGGCCCCGATCAGCTACCAGGCCCTCAGTGAAGACGGCACCATCAAGGACGTGAATTGGGCCTGGTGTGAGCTTTTGGGCTACCGCCGCGATGAGGTGATCGGCCGCAAGTTCGTCGAATTCCTGACGCCTGACTCCGTCCGACAGTTCCACACCGCCTTTCAGGGGTACAAGCTGGTCGGGGAAATCAGCGGCGCGGAGTACGCGATGCGCTGCGACGACGGATCAACAATATACGTGAATCTGGTGGGAAAGGTGGGATTCGACGAAGCCGGCGAGGTAAAGCTGGTTCATTGCGTGTTGTACGATATCACCGTCCAGAAAGAGACCGAAGACCGCATCCGTAGGCTCAATGAGGAACTTGAGCAGCGTGTGATCGAGCGCACCACCCAGCTCGAAGCCGCCAATAAGGAGCTTGAAGCCTTCAGCTATTCGGTCTCGCATGACTTGCGCGCCCCGCTGCGCGCAATTGACGGCTTCTCGCGCATCCTGCAGGAAGAATTCGCCGCCAACCTGCCCGAAGAAGCGGTTCATTACCTGAAGATCATCTGCGAGAACACGGCCGGCATGGCGCGGCTCATCGACGACCTGCTCGTCTTCTCCCGTTTGAGCCGCCAGCCGCTGAAGTTGGAAACAGTCGACCCTGCCGTGTTGATCGCTCAATCGCTGGAGGTGCTGCAGCCCGACTATAAAGACCGCAAGATCGAATTCGTCTTAAACGACCTTCCGCCTTGCCAGGCAGACCCCACCCTCTTAAAGCAGGTGTTCATGAACCTGCTTTCGAATGCCATCAAGTTTACCCGCCACAAGCCCGATGCCTGCGTGGAGGTGGGCAGCCTGCACGAGGACGGGCATGTGATTTATTACGTCAAGGACAACGGGGTGGGCTTCGATATGCAGTACGCGCCCAAGCTGTTCGGCGTGTTCCAGCGCCTTCACCGCGTAGAAGAGTATGAAGGCACCGGCGTTGGCCTGGCCATCGTCCAGCGCATCATCCACCGACACGGCGGGCGCGTCTGGGCGGAGGGCGTGCCAAACCAGGGAGCTACCTTCTGTTTCACCCTGGGCGAGGAACAGGCGCGTGAACGATAACCTGGTCGACATTTTACTGGTTGAAGACAATCCGACCGACGCGGCCCTATCCATGCGCGTGCTGAAGAAATTCGCCGCCGCTGAACGCATCCACCTGGCCCGCGACGGCGCCGAGGCGCTCGACTTCTTGAAAACCGGCGGGCGCCCACCCCACCTGATTTTGCTGGACCTCAAGCTGCCCAAGGTGGACGGCCTGGAGGTCCTGCGCCGGATGAAGACCGACCCGGACCTGTGCTCCCTGCCGGTGGTCATCTTCACCTCTTCTAACCAGCCAAAGGATGTACGCGATTGTTACCGGCTGGGGGCGAACTCCTACATCGTGAAGCCGGTGGATTACGAACGGTTCACCCAGGCGGTGCAGTACATTGTCTCATACTGGCTGTCCTTGAACCATCCACCCGAGGCATAGGAGGCAATGTGGCCATACCCATCCGCGTCTTGATCCTGGAAGATCGCCAATCCGACGCCGAGCTGATCGTGCACGAAATGCGGCGCGGCGGCTTCGCTCCTCAAGCCAAACGGGTGGAGGACCTTGAGAGCTTTGTGGCGGCCCTTGAAGGGGATGTGGACGTCATTCTGGCCGATTACACCCTGCCCCAATTCGATGCCCTCCAGGCCCTGCGCGTCCTCAACGAGCGCAAGATCAACGCGCCGGTGATCATCGTATCCGGGACAATCAGCGAGGAGGCGGCCGTCCAGTGCATGCGCGAAGGCGCGGTCGACTATCTCATCAAGGACCGCCTGGCGCGCCTGGGCGCGGCCATCGGCCAGGCCCTGGAACAAAAGCGCCTGCGCCAGGAGAAGATCGAGGCGGAGAGAGCCCTCAGCCTGAGCGAAGCCCTCAATCGGGCGGTGCTAAGCTCGCTGGTGGCTCGCATCGCGGTGATCAATCCCGAGGGTGTGATCATTACCGTCAACGAAGCCTGGGAACGCGGCGCCCGTCAGGGCGGCGATCCCGACCTGGCCTATACCGGCATGGGCGTAAATTATCTGGGGGTTTGCCAACGGTCAGCCCAGCAGGGCGATCAGACCGCCCGCCAGGCACTGGAGGGCATCCAGGCGGTTCTGGCCGGCGAGCGGCAAGTTTTTTCCCTGGAATATTCCTGCCCGACCCCCGCCGGCTTGACCTGGTACAACATGGTGGTCACGCCCCTGGCCGGCGCAACGGGTGGCGCGGTGGTCAGCCACGAAGACATCACCGAAAACAAACAGCGCGAGCGCGAGCGAGAAGCGATCGTGGCCGTCTCGGATGCGCTCCGCGAGACGCGCACACGCGCCGACATCCTGCCGGCGCTGCTGGAACAGGTGCAGCGAATCCTTGGCGCCCAGGCTGCCGCCTTCATCGTCTACGACCCGGCCACCGGCGCTTCGATGGTCGAATCGGCCAGCGGATGCTGGAGCCAGCGTCTTGGCCTGCGCCTGCCGCGCGGCGCCGGACTGACGCGCCAGGCGATATCTGCCGCCGGTCTGTATCAGCCCAAGCCAGGCGATCGCAGCGCAAGGCTTTTTGGCGAGACGACTCCAACAAACAACCTGGCTCTCACCGGATTGCCGCTCGCGGCTCAGGGGGAAAATCTGGGCGTCTTATGGGTCGGCTCCGAGCGGCCGTTGGCCGCGGATGACCTCCAGATTCTCAAGGCTATCGGCGAAATGGCGGCCAACGCCATCTACCGGGCCACCCTGCACGAGGAAACCGCCCGCCACCTGCAGCGACTGACCTCGCTGCGCGAAATAGACAAGGCGATCACCAGCTCGCTGGACCTGCGCGTCACCCTGAGCGTCCTTGTGGACGAGGTCACCGCACAGCTCTCGATGGACGCGGCCGACGTGTTCTTGGTCAACCCCACCACGCGCTCGCTGGAATTCGCCGCCTCCCACGGCTTCCACAGGCCTCCCGAGCGCAGCACACGCCTGCCTGGTAAAGGGTACGCTTACCGCGCCATGCTGGAGCGGCGCATCGTGAGCATCCCCAATTTGCTCGAAGACCGTGAATATACTACCCGCACCCTCAGCCTGGGAGAAGGCTTTGTGGCCTATTTCGCCGTGCCGCTGGTGGCGAAAGGCCAGGTCAAAGGCGTGCTGGAAGTCTACAACCGCTCGATTTTCTACCCAAATCCGGATTGGCTGGATTTTCTGGAGACCATGGCCGGACAGGCTGCCATCGCGATTGACAACGCCGAATTATTCGAGAATTTGCAGCGCTCGAATATCAATCTTTCGCTGGCTTACGACAGCACCATCGAAGGCTGGTCCCGCGCCCTGGATTTACGCGATCGGGAGACGGAAGGCCACACCCAGCGGGTGACCGAGATGACCCTGCGGTTGGGCGGCGTAGTCGGCATGCGCGACGCCGACCTGCTCTACCTGCGCTGGGGCGCCCTGCTGCACGACATCGGCAAGATGGGCATCCCTGATTCGATCCTGCTCAAACCCGGCCCGCTCACCGACGATGAGTGGGCCATTATCCGCAAACACCCCGATTATGCTTACGACCTGCTCTATCCCATCGAGTTTCTGCGCCCCGCGCTGGACATCCCTTATTGCCACCATGAGCAATGGAACGGCAGCGGCTACCCGCGCGGCCTGAAGGGAACGCAGATACCCATGGCGGCGCGCCTGTTCACCATTGTGGACGTATACGATGCCTTGGCCTCAGACCGGCCTTACCGCGCGGCCTGGGAGCGCGAACGGGTGATCCAATACATCCAGGAGCAGAGCGGGGTCAGGTTCGACCCTGATCTGGTGAAGGTCTTCCTGTCCATTCTGGGTCCTACCCCTTAACCCGGCCATAGACCGTAATAGAGCGAGGCTCCGGGGCATCCCCGGAGTCTCGCTCTAAAATGGGTATGGATAGAAGCGGTTTTCAGGATGCTTTCATGCGGAAAGCCGGTCTGTCTTGAGCTCGATAGCGGGACGATGGATGCGGGTGGGATGCAGGTTACTCTGGCCGGCGGCGATAATTTCCCAGTCGTGGATTTTCCGCACGAAGTTAATGTAGCACAGTGTAGGTCGGTTTGACCTTACAGATTATTTACAACTGCCCAGCCCGGATTACCGCATACCGCTATCAAAGCGGATATCCAGGCGGGTGTACTCTCCCGGATGGACCACCACGGTCTGGTCGGCAGCCAGGGGATAGCGGCTGCCGTGCTCCGCGCGCAGCGTGTACGTGCCGGGAGGCAGCGCCAGGCTGAAGCGACCCTGCGCGTCCGTCTTGAACGCAGCGACGGTTTGCATCGCGGCGTCCAGAACGAGGAAGCTGGCCTGGTAAGGCTTATCCGCACAGGTATCCTCCTCCGTCTGCACAGGGCAGGTCGGGCCGATGCTCACCTGGCCGCGGATGCCGCTGCCTCCGTCTGCACCCGAGCCGACCGGCGTGAGAGCGGCGCTCTCCGAGGCCGTGGGGGTGCTCCGGATAGCCGGGGGCGCCGTGAGCGCCACGCCCGTCTCCGCAGGCGGTTCTCCGCCGGCGCAGCCAGCCAGCAAAAGGAGGAGCAGCATCCCCAGAGCGAATTTGGTCTTATTCGATATCATATGGGTAGTATACACGATTCAACCTGGCCGGAAACGGTTGAATGCACCTGATAACCCGCGGATTTATAACCTTCTTCGACGAATTGACAGGTTATAATTGCTCGATTACAATGGGCAAAGAGGTTCATTTTCACGATTTCAAGGAAGGAGACAGAAAGATGATCGGTAGAATCTGGCACGGATGGACCACCCCGGCTAATGCGGATGCCTATGAAGCTTTGCTCAAAAGCGAGATTTTCGTCGGCATCCGCGACCGCAACATCCCCGGCTATCGCGGTATTCAGCTTTTTCGCCGCGACGTCGGCCGCGAGGTCGAGTTTGTTACCATCATGTGGTTCGATGATCTGGATGCGGTGAGAATCTTCGCCGGCGAAGACTACGAGACGGCGGTCGTGCCGCCAAAGGCGCGCCAGGTTCTCCATCGCTTTGATGAACGTTCGCAGCACTATGAGGTGCGCGCCGCCATGTCGATCTGAATGCCGGACTGCCATGGATGGATTGTGATATTTGTCACATTATGATATGACATGATGTGACATTTGTCACATGATTGGCGACCGCTTTTCACTTGATACCCCCCTGGCCAGGCGATAAGATAAAAAAGACGATTTCGATGATCGAGATCGTCAAAGTAGTTTACGGCATGCTGGTTTATAACCTTCTAATGCTCCCATATGGTCTCATCTAGAGAGGAGAGAATCCGATGACCACTGCCGGGCAACTGCTCCTGCAAAAAGGGGGACAGGTGTGGACGGTAACCCCGCATACCAGTCTGCGCGACACGTTGGAGTTGATGGCCGAAAAAGACATCGGCGTGGTGGTTGTAATGGAGGGCACCAGGGTAGCCGGCATCTTCTCCGAACGTGATTTCGCTCGTGAAGCGGTCAAAAATCGTGAAATCTCGCTCGAAACCCCCATCAGCAAGTTGATGACCCGGTTGGTCTATTTCGTCCGCCCCGAGCAGACCATGGAGGAATGCATGGCGCTGATGACGGAGAAACACATCCGCCACCTGCCGGTTTTGGTGGACGACCATGTGATCGGGCTCATCTCCATCGGCGACGTGGTGAAAGAGGTGCTGTCCTACAAAGACACGACCATCCGCAGCCTGGAGAACTACATCCTGGGACGAGAGTATAGCCTGTAGGCCGCGCGCCGGTCCGAATTGCTGAAACCCCGGTTTTATCAGAAACCATGGGGGCGGGTTGATGCGGCCCGCCCCTTGTATGATTCCCAATTATCTTGATTCTTTGGCCTGACAACCTCACCCCCCACCCCGGGTAAACTCCGCCTTTGCCGTGGGCCAGGCTCATTCGTGCATCCGTGTTCCATTCATAGACGGTCCTTCTCCGCCCTCTTTGTAGACAGTCCTCCACCTCTCACGTCACCGCGTATGGGGGTTCCTTCTGCGGCTGCTGCGACCGGGCTGCCGCTTCCTTCGCCCGCGCGATGCGCCTTCCCAGAGCCGGGTGCGAGGAATAGATAATCTCCACCCAGCGCTCGGGTTCGGCCTCGGCCAGGTTCTGGTTGGCCAGGCGGGTGAGGGCGGCGGCGAAGGCCTCTGCCTTGCCGGTGGCCTGCAGGGCGTACTCGTCAGCCAGCGATTCGCGCCAGCGCGAGAAGGCGTTGCCCAGGGGGGTGGTCACCAACCCGTATAGACCGAATACCAGCAGCAGAACGGGCAGGGAAGCCGGGTCCGCCGGGCCGCGCAGGCCGGCCAGACCCGCGCCCCAAACCAATCCGAGCGAGGCCAGCCAAAGCCCGAGCAGTGTCAACGCGGAGTTGGCCAGGATCAGCAGCGGAATGTCGCGGTGTACATGGTGGCCGAGCTCATGCGCCAGGACGGTCTCGATCTCGTCATCGCTGAACTCTTTGAGCAGCGTATCGCCCAGGATGATGCGCCGTGTGTTGCCCAGGCCGGTCAGGGCGGCGTTGGCCGCCCGCGTGCGGCGGCTCATGTCCATCTGGTAGACGCCGCGCACGCGCGCGCCGGCGCGCTCGGCCAGGCGCATTAACCGCTCGACCAGGTCGGCGCGTTCCTCGCCCAGCGGGGTGAACTTATTGAACAACGGCATGATCAGCACCGGAGCCAGATTGGAGAGCAGCACGTTAAATACGAGCAAAACAGCCGCCGCAATCAGCCACCATGTGGCCGGATACGTGCGCAGCAGCAGGTAGATCAGCTCCAGGAAGGCCAGGCCAAGCGGTGCGCC
>Ga0078972_1003310_pt1 | contig 48782 bp, 36 predicted proteins | sample YelNatPaOPGAMG01_FD_67568 | JGI IMG/M metagenome (GOLD analysis project Ga0078972, IMG submission 67568) | Hot spring thermophilic microbial communities from Obsidian Pool, Yellowstone National Park, USA - OP-RAMG-01 (SPADES assembly) (version 2) | ecosystem: Environmental > Aquatic > Thermal... | reverse complement strand
CTGCCGACGTGCGCTTCGCCCGCAAGGGAACGGTATGCCCGACGCGAGTTACCTTTCGTAACCCGCTTTCCAAAGCTCATGCTTCATAGCAACGAACTTTGAACGTGTTGCCTTCCGGGTCTTTGAAATCCTGGGAATCTGTCGAAATATAAAGCGCCGCAGCATATCCGCCATCGCCTCCGCCACCATCCGACCAACGGCCAGTGCGGCGCTGTATGCGACGGTCGTGGCAGCGGCAAGTTCACCGGTTACTGGAAAACGTTGCGGCGCTAGTGGACGCCTTAGCAAAGGAACTGCCAGCGTGGTTCCTGTTCACCCTAGTGTTCGAGCTCTACCAATGTTCCTGGAAGCTGAATTGACCTGGGCACTGGGCGACCTTCCGTTATGTGCAGCGGCAGGCGCTCCGCGGAGCACGCTGGCCCTCCGTCGCTGTGCGGTACCGCTGACGGTGCTCGAGGCTGGTCGTCGCTTCCGTCGACCTGCACGAACAGGTTTCTGGGTGAGGAAAATTCGCTCGCAGAACCAGAGCGACCCTCAGCAGGAGCAGGATAGGATACTGGTGAGTCGCAAGCAGCAGCCTAGCAGGCAACCGCACGTGAACAAGCCTGCTGCCGCCGATACCACCGGGTCTACCGGAGCGGTAACAGTGCTGCCAGGGTTGCAGGTACCAGGCAGGGCGCTCTACTATTTCATAGCGTTTTTATGGGGTTCATTTTCGCCCGCTGTGCGTGAGCTGTACACATTGAAACATCCACCGCCACCAGCTCTATTCAATACTGCTCGTCTGTTGTTGTCGAGTGCAACGTTCTGGCCAGTTTGGCGCACGCAGTGGCTAGTGCTACAACAACGCTTGCGACGGGCAAGGACGAATAGTACTCCTGTTGATGATGATTATGGTAATGCTGATGTTGCTGATATAACAGCGGCCAATGGCTATGGTGGTGAAGGAGGACGCCTGGGCGCCCAGCTGTCGCCTCGCGAGCTGGCGAGCACGCTGACGGCGCTTTTCTGGTCGGATACGTATCGATGGTTTCGAGGTGGCCTCGAACTCGGCCTCTATGTGTTTCTGGGGAATGTGGCGCAGGTGATTGGGCTGGAGTACACACCAGCCGCGCGTGCGGCCTTTCTCGTGCAACTCCAAACTGTATTTATTCCATTGTTATCGGATTTTTTCGCTAGGATTGGGTTTCTGGAACCAGGATCTTCGCAACTCAACAGCCAGACGTTGATCACTTCAGGTATGGCCTTTTTGGGCGTGTTCTTGCTTTCGCAAGATAAGACGTCCACTGTGCCGTCGAACTGGCTCGGTGATTCCCTGGAGGTTCTTGCTGCGTTCACTTTTTCCGTCTATGTATTACGATTAGACCGATACGCTCGTGCGATTACCGATACAACACCGTTGGCGGCCACTAAGATCCTTGTACAGACAGTTTGCAGCCTTGGATGGGCTGTTTTCAGTAGTCAATCTAACGGGCACGTGCATGCCGGTGCTGAACTGCCGCCACTCAGCTGGTATGACGCCTTGGTGACCGTAGGGGTCGTTGCCTGGACTGGCCTCCTCGTATCGGCGTTCTCGGCGTACGTGCAGCCGCAATGCCAAAAACGAGTATCAGCGAGCGAGACAGGAGTCATTTTGGCGACGCAGCCTCTGTTTGCCGCGGCACTATCCGTGCTTTTCCTGGGTGAGCGGCTCGGCTGGAAGGGCGCTCTAGGCGGTCTGGTCATACTGTTGTCGACGGTTGTCTCCTCGTTTCTGAATGCACCACAGCAGCCTCGTTCCAAGTTGCAAAAACATGATGCTGACTCGAAAACAAACTCGTGAATGCTTCGCGGGGGATTCAAGTCGCCTCAGCGTTTGAGCGAGCGAGCGAGCGAGCGAGCGAGCGAGCGAGCCAGACAGCAATGTCATGACAACGTCGAAGGGAGATTGTCATGCTCTGGAGTGTTCTCGCCCGCAGATCGAAGCCTGGCAGCTAGGTGAATCGGGTGCATCACGACATTGCTGGACGTGGGTGTCAACTTTATTAAGAGACTGCGCTCTAGACCTGAAGCTCAAGCATAACTCGCCTCCTATATGGATACGGTGCAGCACAAGTTCGAGGTGTGCGTTTACCAACCGCAGGGAGGGATGGCGCTCCTGACCTGCGTCTCAAGTCTGCCGTGCGCTCTCAGATTGAGCTGGAACACTGCATACTGGGCGCTCTGTTCCCACATGGCAAGTTTTTTCCAATTTTTATGTAGATGCATGTTCTGGACACCCGAAGAGCAGCAATGGCGGCTTACGGGTTCAAGCATCGTTCGTAGGATTCTCGATCGTCGTTTCAGAGTGGCTCCATCGATGCATTGCCGGTGGAGTGCGTTCCGTCACCATCATCAAGACGAATCGCGACGGCACCAGAAAAGTTTTTCGTAAACAGCCGATATCATCATCAAACGCGGGCGTACAAGGCGACGCACTCGTCCATTCGTTACGTAGAGCACTTTCGGATCTGGCATTTTTCGAGTTTCCCACGGTTCTGTTATGGCCATTCGCGCCGCTGCCTTGATGAGAATCCACAACCTCGACATCGCCCGTTGACGACTCGTTCACAGGCTCATGCTGAAATTTCACGGAGCAGTTTATCTCTCATCATAATCGATTCCGTTTGAAAGAAAAATGCTCCCTTCTTTGTCTCCACCGACGAAACAGCATTCGGAAACAGCAGCCTGATACCTCTCATGCGGTACGTATCCAGAGGCTCACGTCACATCTACATGGACGAGAAAAATTACCTGAGCTCGGACTTGAGTCATCGTAGCGATCGCTTGAAGCAGGGAATGCGTCACCGCTTGGCATGGAGCGAACGTTGACAGATCAAAGCTCCTGGGCTTGTACTCCAGGCTGGATTTTCTTTCTGGTACTTGTTTCATCATGGACAGCATCGAGTTTCACATATCCTCTGTCGAATACGTCAGTGAGGCCGGGCATGTGCAACGGACCGACTGCTCGTCGAGTCGATCGTCCAGCAGCGCAAACGAAGGAATGCACCCGGTCAAGCCGTCTGTATCCGTGAATGGGCGCATACCGAGCGATGAAGCGAGTATTTACGAGCTGTTGAACGGCACTCGGGGGCTTGAAAATGCTCGCTGGACATGCGGGAACATCTGACCACGCCCGTGTGTCACCGCTGGAGCACGAGCACCGAGATTGTACACGAAACTAGAGCTGAAACTGGTTAGAGGAGCGCAGATCGTAACCATTGTCTGGGCATCAAACGTGTCGACAAGAGCTGAAATCCGCGTAGTTTGTCCTTTAATGGTGTTATCAAAATCCTTCGACTAATGACAACGGAGCTCAAGTGACATGCGAGACCGGCGTATTGCAAGCCGGAGATGAATGGGTGGAAAAGGAACCAGTCGCAGACAATGCCCGCAACGCCTGCTGTCGGTGGTGCCTGCAGGAAATGCCCCAAACTTTAGTGCATACGCCCATGTTTGTGGCCTTCTTATTTTTACGCTGACATGAGTGTAGCGCGTTCGCTGTAGTAGTTCGGGTGCGCATTTTCTCCTGCTTGTCCGGCAACGGTGGCGCTTCTCAAGTCCATACACGGGCGATTGGGCCAGGCACGGGCTCGGAGCGCCCGGCGAATGCGCATCGCCATGTGTAACTGACCCGCTTCGCGTACTAGGCAGCAGCAATTTTTCCGAGCAGTTCCACAGCGGCTCGTTGGACACTATTCTGATCGGGAAAGCGCGAAGCGATGTGGATGACAATATGGTTGGCGAATGCTGCTCGCTTGTTTTGTATGCAGGCCAGGGGGATGGTTTGTAAGATCGCGAGGAGATGCTCTGCCTGCGCGGCTGTTGCCGGCTTCAGCTTTTCGATCAGTTGAACCGCGGCATGGTTCCAGAAGGTGGCGTGGCCGTTCGCTCCGCCAGCACTCAGCTCCGCCAGTCGCCGCAGCAAGACAAGATGCCGCGGCAGTGAAGCGAGCGCGTGCCGCGCAAGTGTGTCGATCTCAACTCGACTAAGGACTGGTTTCGAGCCGTCTCCAAGGGTGTAGAGCATCAACCGCTCGGAACATTCAGACGTCAGCAGAGAGAGCTTTTTGCTGAGCGCCTGCGCAAGCCCCGGAACTGGGGTAGTCGCGGGATCGAGGTTCACCAGCGCGGCCGCTATCTGCGTCACTACCTGGGAATTCGTGGAATCTCGAAGTTTCTGTACGAGGTACTGTACAGCACCACACTCTAAAAGGCGCTGCGCTCGTTGTGGATCTAAGGATGCTCGCAATAGCGCCCCCATGCATGCCTGTTCATCAATTGAATCGAACGATGAAGGCGATTCATGTGAGGAGGTACTGCCGGGTGATTGTTGCTGCGCAGCTGCGTTTGGCGTTAGGGCAGAAGAGTCAGCCCGAGGCTGCCCGTTTGGCGACGCATGCTTCGAGAGCTGCGGTTGGGAAGCGAGTCTCAGCAATCGACGGATGCTGGGGACTTGGGCCTCGCCAACGGGCTCCGAGGCCGCCTGATCTCCGATAGAGGCGGTTACCTCTTTCGGCCTCAACGCAGAGTGCAACCAGCTTTCGAGCTCCGTCGGTGTCTCGACGCGCTGGGGCGCTGGCGAACCTAACCGACTCACGCCGTCCATATGGAGGCGACGGGTTTGCGCTGGCGTTGCGTCGTTCGGGTGCCCGCGCTGCCGCCGAATGCGAGCAAAAGGGCGCGCGACTGGACGCTGGAGCAGTTCCCTCTCCAGCAAATCAGTAAGCGTAGCTTCGTTGAACCGATCTCTCTTCTGACCGACGCCCGCTGTGCTCGCCCCGAGCGACGGCGGATAGCCACACTGCCGAAACAAGAGTTGCTGGTCGCTGCAGCGGCGCGGGAACTGCACGCCCTCACTATTTCTCAGCAAGCTCTGTTGACTATTACTTCGTGTTGCGTATGTCTCCGCTGTGCGTAGTTGGACTGACATAGGTTCCTCTCTGCGTTGTCGTAAAAGCGGATCCTCAACCCCAAGACGAGCTTGAACGAGCACGGAGGATTTGGATGCGTGCGCGCGCTGCGATGCGATGCGTGCGCGCGCACGCATGCGCGCTGCCTCCCGGCATGCGTGCAGGCTTTCAAAAACGTGCGATGGAGACGCTTCGCCTCCAGCATCCAGCACTACGATCCGTACTGACAGCCGACGCGGAGCGTTCACGCGCCAACACGTACTGGAGACGCATCGCCCACGGAATAGGAAACTCGGAATACGTGTCGAATGCATATCCTTTGCGTCGTGTGCGAGAGAAAGTATCGATCAGGTGCGTCTGCTTGGCGCAAGCTGTGTGCTTGTTCGCCATGACGGCGGGATGCGGTTGCAGAGTTCCGCTGCAAACTGGGCGCCTGGGTTGCACCGCTTGGAACTCCTGCAGTAACGCCCCCGCGCTTACAGTTCCGTTTCCGCAACCTTTTTCACAGCCAGCAGATATTTCTGGGCGCTGCTAGATGTGCAAGCGTCTCTAGCGGAATGCGGGAAAGACGCCAGCAAGTCCCTGCATTTTCGATCCATATTGCGTCCGGTGCTGGAACTGCACTTCGGCACCCGCCCGGGGATCGCAGGACCCTTGTATGCTTCCTTTCTGAAGGCAATCACGCGCACCACCGGATATGTTCCGTTCGAATGCCTCCAGCACGAACGCGTCCGTTGACCGTGTGCGTCTCAACGGTGCGCGCAGCAACGTTTGCGCGACGGGCTTCAATTCTACGCCAGTTCCATGCACGCTTCCTTTCCGTTTCAAGCGTGGAACAGAAACAACTGCTCGAGGGTGTAAACCGGTGGTCCGAAATGGCGCACGATGACGACGGAACGTTGGGTGTATGGTGCAAGACGATGTGCTATACTTTCTCACGGGCAGAGATCGGTGAAACGACTTCCCTGGCGTGCTGGCGAACCGAGCTCCAACGTTTATCAGGGATCGAGCCCAGTGCGCAGCACCTGTGCTGGATTTTCTGGTGCGATGCTCTGGATATGCCTTTGAAAGTCGGCGCAGAAGTGCGTGCAGACGGCGGTCATAGCGTCGAAGAGCTGCTCCCAGTCCTAGGCGCGCTGGCAGAGTCGCACGCTGAACTAGCGCGTCGCACCCGAGGACCTTTTCGCTCCTGCCTGTTGCTGCTTAAACGCGGAGAATCAGCGACAAAGTGTCTCACATTCCTGTTCCGCATACTGCAACACTGGGTGCAAGCCAGCCGCCTTGACGCTCAGAAAGTCGAAGCTGCCCGAGCTAGCGGCGTTGTACCAGTGCAGCGCTTTGAACAGTCGGCAGAAAGCCATTTTTCTCAATTAGCACGCTCCCAAACTGAACCCGGTATTGGGGTCGATAACCAGCCGGCAGCAGGGGATGCTCTTCCGTTGGCGGACATCTGCTTTACTGCGGCTGTTGTACGAGAGGCACTGCACTGGTTCAAGCGAGAACACTTCCAGTGGGTGGACAGCCCGCCCTGTGAGCACTGTGGAATACGCACACTTCGCTTGAAAGGCGTAGACCTGCCGGCCGCCAGTGAAGCTTTGCATGCAGCTGAGCGCGTAGAGGTCTACGAGTGTCCCACGGACGAGCGAGGTTGCGGGGCGCTCGTACGCTTTCCCCGGTACAATGACGCGCTGTTTTTACTTACCGAAAGCCGACGCGGCCGATGCGGAGAATGGGCCCAGGCGTTTGCGTTAGCCCTCTGTGCGTGCTCGGTGCCTCGTGTTCGACTCGTCTTCGACTTTGAAGATCATATTTGGACAGAGTTTTGGAGCGAATCCAGGGAGACCTGGATCCATGCAGACCCCTGCGAGGAAGCCCTTGACCAGCCTCATCTTTACAGTTGTGGTTGGGGTAAAGCGCTCAGTTGGGTCATTGCGATCGAGGTAGGCCTACGGACGTGTCATCTGGAAGACCGCAGTCGCGTCTACGTGCCACGCGCACACTGGCCCGCCATGGAAGAACGCCAGGCGCGCACTGCTGGCGACATCGATGCCGCGTCGGGACTCTTGCGGATGCTCGCTACGCTCTCGGGTGGTAAGCAATACTATAGTGAGACAGCGTTAGCTGCTGAGGAGCACGCCTCTGAATCGGAGGGATCCACGCTAGAGCCAGGACAGCATCTGCAACCTCGACAGTCGGGAGCTCCAGCGTGGATCGCATCGCGAGGTGAAAACGGGCCAGCTATCGCGAAGCGATAAGACCAAGTCAGGTGACTGCAGGGCGACCTCGCGAGAACACTGAACTCCGAGCAAAGCACGGCTGGTGCGGTACATCCATGCTGCGTCGGAGGCGAATTGGAGGAGATGCCTGTGGGCAATAGAGCTGACGAAGAGGCTCTCCTCGGGAGCCATGGTGCCGCAATCTGTGACGAAGCGCTTTCTCTGGTGCCGAGCATCCTCGAGAACGTATCCGGCTTCCGGGAACGCTGCTGCAACGCATCGCGATATTCACAAACGAATACCATAGACTGATCCGGTTATTAGTCGGCGGGCGAAGATGCTATTGTCCCCACGCTTCTCGAATTCAATTCTCCATTCTGTAGACGAGGCGTAAAAGCAGTCATAAACAAAATTATCGGACGTATGTTCCTCGGGGCATTTGGCGGAGCACCCACTGGCGGCACGCGGAACGAACGCCTTGAGCTCGTGCGCTTAGCCAGGGTCAAGCGCTCTCGTTTCCGCAAGCGCTCGTGCTTTTGAACGTCAACCTCTTCTGTTGGGGAGAACGTATAATTGCTTTGGCCGTATGTTTCGCGGAGAGTCTCAAAGTTGGTGCGCAGCTTCACCTCGTGATCTGCTGCAGTGCCTGGACTTGGGTGCTTTCTCGTCCCGTCCAGCTTCCAGGGCATCTATTTTCTCTCCGGCAGACAGGTCCGCAGCACCCACGCCCAATATTCGTGCTCTAGTTCTTGTCCAGGCACACCAGTAGGCCCAGCGAGGCTACCCCAGCACACTCCGCACTCGAAGCCAAGTCCGCCGCCCCAGGCGTCGTCTCGTGGGGGTGTCGTTGGTGCGTTCCCCCGCAAAGCCTCGCTCAGAGTCCCGAATCAAAACGGGCCTCAGAAAGTCATTTCTCGTGTGGTAATACCTTGAAGTGACAGCAAAGCCGTCCAAGAGCAGCCTTGTCACGAAAAAAGACCTGAACTTCAAGCGAAGGTACTGTGGGTGCCACCAATCCGCGAAGCTGTCGACGCGACTCAGCCACCGATGGTTGAGGCGGCTTTGTGAGCGAAGCCGCGGCTTACGAACGGTCGCGCTTGCACGCCTAGTTGGAAGCGAACAGATCCTTGTCATGACTTCGCGTGGAGCACGAACGAAGCAGCGACTACAGTACGACGATCCCGACGCAGTCGCAAAGGCCGAGAAGCGAGCTGTGTTGAAGCGCGCACCAGCTCAGCGTCTGGTGCCGCTCTTTGCACACTTGCCGCAGTTGGAGCCGCTACGGCCCGACGCCACACAAGTCAGCTTTGTGGAAACTAGCGGCTTGCATCCGAGGGTGGTGAGACTCGGCCAGCAGCTCGCGCACGGTGTGGTACAGGGCGGCTCTGCGAGAGTCGTTGCGCTGCTGTTGGCACTACGCGAAATGATCGCGGACTTTGAACCGACGAACTCGTCAAGTACACTGCCACCAGCGACGGACGCAGCAGCTTCTATGCCAGTGAAAGTGTCGGATTCTGGAACAGAGAGTATCACCGAGACCAGGCGAGAGCTCGAGCGTGCGCTTAATCGCCATATTCAGTTTCTCGTGGACTCGCGACCGCTTTCAATCGCCATGGGCAACGCTGTGCGCTTTGTGAAGAGTCGTTTGGGTATACAAGCACTAGCGCAGAGCTTCCTTGAGCTCCAGCAGCAAATCATAAACGACATCGACGCCTTCATTGAAGAACGGGTGGTGCTCGCGCTGGAGACGATCTTCGACGCAGGGGCGGATCGTATTCGCGACGGAGATGTCGTAATGACCTATGATGCCTCCTTCTTGGTCGAGAGTATCTTGCTGCGAGCTGTGCAGAAACACAAACGTCGCTTTCGGGTGATTGTTCTTGATGCTCGACCGCGTCATCGCGGTTGCGCGCTCGTGCATCGTCTGCTCCAGGGTGGCGTTGCCCAGTGTACGTACGGTTTGCTTCAGGGCGCACCGATGCTGGTTCAGGAGGCAAACCTCTTGTTGCTCGGCGCGGAAGCTTGTTTCAGCAACGGTGCGGTGCTGGCTGCAGCAGGGACGGCCAGTGTTGCCTCCCTTGCGAAGCAGGAGCGTATTCCCGTAGCAGTTGCTTGTGAATCGCTCAAGTTTAGCGAACGAGTCTTGATCGATTCAATTTGCTTGAATGAGCTGGGAAATCCGGATGAATTGACATGGGGCACCTGGATGCGGCCCAATGCTTCCCAGGTAGGTCAGAATGGTGGCATCCAACCACCGCTGGGTGAAGACTGGCGCGAACGCTATCCAAATCTGAAACTTTTGCACCTGTACTATGATGTGACACCAGCGGAAGCTGTAGACGCACTCATCACGGAGTTTGGCCTCATACCGCCGCATGGTGTTGCCGCTGTTACCCTTGATATGGGGTAGGAAAGCGATTAACTGCACGAGACAAGTTGCTATGGCAAGTTGTTTGCGAAAAGCACACGTCTCGTGATGTGCCGACCACGGCGGTTGTCCGATTCCCAGGCAAGGTGTGGTTCTGATGATCTTCGCAGTGGAGTAGGCGTGCCTTGTGGCTTCGGCCGAGCTCGAGACGGGTACGCTTCACATCCAGCGAGTTCTCTGATTGGTAACTGGGCAGAGGAATGCTTTCCTTCGGTGTCATTGGTCAAGTGTGTTATTTGAATTCCGCAGCTGGTGCCGCGGACACGCAGGGAGATGCCAGACCCCTAGGCTTCGATTAGACGCTGCCGCGTACGGTTCGGATCCGGGTAATGCTCTCCATCCCAGAGAAGCTTTTTGCAATTTCTGGAGACATGCGTACGTGCCTCGGGCTGAAGCGCTTTGGCGGTGCCCTCTTATATCCCGGTTTGAGCGAATCTGATGCATACTCGGAAAAAGCCGCAGAAAACTGCACTGCTTCAATGGATGCCAACAACAACGACAACGACAACCATGGTGTGCAGACGACGGCGTTCCGTTTTCACCGGCACCATCAGGTCGCTGACACCGAACGATGACATTGTTAGTCAGGGCATCGAACCGCTACGTGGATTCGCGGCATGGCGTTGCAATTTTCAGAATGCGTAGCTCAGAGGTCGCGCTACTGAGCCGAGGCGGCGTAATGAATGCTCTTCCAAGCGAAACGCCCTCGGGGCTTGTCGCTTCCTCGATTACCGCGAGAAGGTATGCTCGATGTGAATCAAGGACGCGTTCCGACACTTGGTCCAGAGAGAGTGTGCTTGATCCGGCCCAGGATCCTCGATGTACCTCAGTGCAGGGGATACAGAAAACTCCCGAGCACTCAGAGCGGGTGGTGATTCCGCCGAATCTCATCCTGAGCGGTACTTGTACCCTAGGTTCGAACAACAGTACATGCATGTCATTCAATTACAGAGTGGAATCACTGCACGCGTCGCCGGTTTCTAGAGGACGCTTTGTACACTAAAGCCGTCGAGCTCGCCCTGGAGCCCGATTCACGTCGAACTTGATGGATTTGAGGCGCTTGACGCGTGCTCCTCGACTGGTGAATTTGAACTCCAAGGATCTACACCCGCATCAGTTGAAAATCCTTGCGAACCAAAGAAAGCAATCATCTTCGCAGAGTTGCCTCTCTGCACAGGGTAGCGTTGCGCTCGAGATGTCTTCGTCAGCGCGTTAGCCTGCCGTATCTTGATGCGGCCGGAGTCGCACGATTCAACGCATATCGGATGTATCCTCTATTCCTTTAGGTATCCCGAACTGGGTATACCCACTGAGGATAAATTTCGCGAGCGACCAGTTCAGAAAAAGTGTCCCTGTTGTTACAAAGAATCAATTTGGCCCTAAGGATTGGAGGAAGCACTCGTCGCGGATGCCTCAGTTCACGTTCGTTTACGCTTACGAGCCAGCGTTGTGCGTGTTCGTTCACCACCATGTCCAAACGGGTAGTCCACTTGTGATCTGGCGATGATCTCCAACGAGCAACATTGACATCGCACTCGGCTGGGTCGAGCTCCATTGTCGAGCGCATTTCGAGACGCTCGTGCCTACCCAGCATTATTACATCGTATAAGGCCGTTGGGACGAACGAGGGATCCCCGGTTCCGCAATTGTTATCAGCTTGTAACTGTGGAGCCATCATTCCTCATCGGATCCTCCAAGTGCTTACCCTGCATGCACGTTGCCGGACGCCACTGTGAACATCTGGACGCAAAGCAGTGTTTTTTCGTGAGGGGTAGGGGTTGTGCATCTCATTGGATGCTGTCGGCTTCGTAAATATTGCCAATTACCAGGGATGAAGACCACAGTTTCTTTAGAAATGCCCGATTCGACTTTCACTGTGGAGGACACGATCAATCCTTCTGATGATCATAAGATTGTCGAGCGTCCATTCGGCAAGTGCTGCTGGTGCTGCTGCCGCAGGGACATGGAACCGCCTCGCCAAGACTTTGCGGGTGTCGACTCAGTGAGACAGTGCCAAAGCAAGCTTTTAAAAGTTCCCTCCATCTGAACTGTACATGCATCATTACGGCGCGCGTATCCCTGCAATATGCGATATCAGACGCAAGCGAACAGCAGCCACTACTTTCACATGGATGCAGTACCAAAACCGCATGTGCCGAGGATTCGAGGCCGGCGTTCGCATCAGGCGAGTCGCCCCAGGTACGAAATCCCTGAGGTACATGCTCTTTCTTCACGACTCGGGGCGGCGCTTCATGAATCCCGCGCGATCGATTCCAATTGGGAACACAGCTGTGAACTGCGCAAGCGGGCCGCTCATCTCGTTGATGCACTCAATTACATCGACACAAGACCTGGATCCCGGCGTCGTGGGAGCGCGTTATTGCCGCTTTTGCGCACACCTCGGGAGCATGCATCTTGCCCAACTTTTTGTATTTGACAGAAGCTTGACATTCACCACGCATCCGCGCGATTGCATGGCCCATATCGACATGCAGGATAGCGTCCATCATTCCGCACCATACCTGCAGGCTCCACGAGCCGCTACCCATCGGTCCCCTCAGAGATACCGCTCATATCGCATGTTCCAGCGAGCGTCGAGCGCCTGCCTTGAACGCCTCAAACCCCAGTGCAGAGCGCTCGATTCATGCGCAAGCGCCCATGGCATGCCAGAGTCCGCAGAGCGATGCATCCAACCGGACGCTGCTCGTGTGGGTGCGCGCGGCTGCCGGCGCCACGCACACGCATCGACGCCTCCGTGCTGTGTACTTCCGCACCGGCGCTATACGCGCTATCACGAACGCTCAAGGCAGGCATTCGATGCACGATAGGACCTGGACAATAGCCAGGATCTCCGCAGTCGACCAGCGATCGTGGAACCTGCAGCTAGCGTGAATCATGATGGACACTTTCCCCTATCGATGAGCGCAATCGAGGATCTCTGTTCTGTGCGCCATAGTTATGTCCAAACAACTACAGCAACAACAACATCGAAGATGCGCTCGCCAGGCGCTGCACGAAAGCACACTACCACGGATGCCGCGCCTGTGCCTCCGTCTGGGTCAATGTCCATTTTTGTTTCAGATCTAAGATGGACACTGCGTTGCGCGCGCGCATGCTCCGCTTCGCGAGCGCTCGCGGCGTGTGATGATCCGTGCGCGCGTCACACATGCAGTTCGATCGGTAGGCGCATCCGGCGCTGTCGCGTCGCTAGCGCGGCACGCGCGAAACTAGAAACGTCGTACACGCGCTGGAAGTGTTCGTACGGATACCATGGACTCTACGTACAGTCGTCGGGCACGAGCTGGGCGTCAGTTTTTGGGATCTCGTGACGTTTCCTCAGGGCAGCGAGGTAGCAGGGGACCTGTTGGAGGTAATGACGACGACGTCGACTTTGAAACGACAGGGTCCGTTTCAACCGTTGCGTCGGCTGCGGTGCCTGCTGAGGAGGCTACGAACGAGCTGCTCGCGGTGCTCGATAGTTATGCGTTCAGTGAGCCCCTACGCTTCCAGTTTCGGCGAGACTGGAGTGCCCTTGTACAGAAGGGCTTTGAGCCGTTGGAGCGGGCGCTTGTAGAGCGTGTCATGGCGGCGCTTACAACGCCGCCGGCATCCCGGCACGCGGTGAGTACGGCGCCGTTTCACGAGACGCGCGAAGCAGAGCTGGTTGGGGAAGAGTCTGCACCGCCTGGTTCGCCGGTTTCCTCTGGCGGTGGAGACCTTGCCGACGACTTCGAGCCTTCACGGTCGCTTGCAGAAACTCGACAGTCCGCGTTAACGCGGCCGACGATACACACGGTTCACGTGCCGGCGCCGCGGGGCATCCTCAGTGCCTCGGTTTGGATGGAGCTGTACCGAACCGTGCTCCTCCTGTGCACAAAACCAGGGCCTTGTGCAGTGAAACGGGCGCTCTACGAGCAAGTCGAGCGTGAGATGGGGGCGTTCTGTACGAGTAAGATTCTTCCAGACATGGAAAGGCGAATACCGACTCGCGAAGGTGCCAACCGAGCAATGTCGGCGATGTTGTCTTACGCACCGAGCGGCTGCTCGCCAATGCGTGAACTGGAAGAGGCACGCAGCGGGCGTTCAGCATTGCGAGCTGGCAGAGCTCGCACCAGTATGGATACTCAGAGCTCACACTTCAGTCATTCGAAAAGCACCGTGGGTGACTCGGACCGTGACCAGTTTCCGGTGAGTCACCAGTCCATGGAAGAGGGGAGTCTACAAGGAATCGAGCTCATGGATATGGCTTCCGACGACGTGTCTGATACCTCCGAGGAAAACAACGGTGCGGGCGCGAGCATCACATCCATTGAAGAACTGCTGCATGCGTTCTGTGCATGGTGGATGGCATACCAGCATCTTGTGCAGTTTGTGTGCAAGATATTCAGTTATCTAGACCGTTGCTATACGGACAAGGAGAACGGACCACCTCCTCTGGAACACTTGGGTCGAATTTTGTTCCGCACCAAGGTTTTGGACAAGATGCGCGACGTACTCCGAACCGCGATCCTGACACTTATTGCCCGAGACCGCAGTGGAGAAGTCGTGGATCGGGCGCTCATCCACTCGGCTGTGGTTGTCTTCACGGCAACGGACTGGGTCTCCTATTATACGGACGAAATAGAAACCCCTTATCTGGCAGCGTTTCAGACCCATTACGCGGAGGCGTCAGAACGCTGGCTGCGAGATTGCTCCTTCCCCGAGTACATGCGAGAGGCAGAAGCAGCCTTGCGCCAAGAAATCGCTATCGCGCAGGCAGTGCTGCACCCGTCATCAATGGATCGCGTCAAGGATGCCATCGAGAACGTGATTTTGCTAGCACACGAGGAGAAGCTGCTTGCTGCGGAGACCTCTGGATTTGTCGCACTCTTATCTCAACGGCAGTTTGATGACCTCAAAAGGGTGTACTGGCTCTACAGTGGCAAGTGGATACATGAGCTTTGCGGGCAACCGATGGACGGCAACGGCGGGCTTGCTCGATCAAACGCGAGTGGTCGCCTCGTTCCTGAGTCCCAGGCGCACCAAGAGCGTGCGCTGCGACCCATCGCGCAACAGTTTGCGCGCTGCGCCGAAGCCGAAGGCGCGGCCTTGTTTGCGCATTATGACGCAATCACCACTGAAATGAATCCAAACGGCGATAGTGTTGGCTATGAAGACTCGGACCGCTCGGTCGCACGAAAGCGACACGCAGACGGTAGCGAGAAGCAGGAAACAGGGCCCATGTCAAGCGCGCTCTCTTGTGTCCTGTCACCAAAGTTTGATGCACCTTATGCTAGCTGCGGCCCTGAGGCAGAGATCTCACCAACGGAACAGGCCGGTATGTGGCTGGTCCGCGAGCTTGTTAACCTGCATGAAACATATCAACTTGTTCTGCGAACGTGCTTTGAAAATCACGAGGTTTTCGCCCAGCACTTTCGAATGGCGTTTGAGTCTATTTTGAATAATCCACGGGATATGAGCATGATACCAAAGCTGCTTGCATCCTACGTGGACCGAGTTCTCCAGCGCATCTACATGATCGAACCACCAGGAGCGGACTTGAGTGGACACCTCCGAGTTATCGTACAACTGCTGGAGTACGTTTACGATAAGGATGTATTTGCCGATTTGTATCAATTCCTCTTGTGCAGACGGTTGATCTTCGATCTGAGCATTGCGCGCGACTTGGAGATCACCTTCGTCGAGGAGCTCAAGGCGGTCATTGGACCCCTGTTCACGGCACGCGTTGAAGGAATGCTGCGTGATATGCGCACATCGCTGAGGTTCCAGGAGCGCTTCAACCAATGGAACGCTATCCTAGACAATAGGGAACGGCAGCGTTCAACCGGTGCGGTCACCTTGGAGCACGCGACCCCGTCGCATACGCCCGTCTTCCAAGCGATTCTTACGACCACGAGCATCTGGCCGTCCTTTCCCAGCGACGATGATCTCCGTTTGCCGCCGGCGCTGGCATCCTGCCTCACAGAATACGAATGTTTCTACGCACATCAGACGCAGTATCGCCAATTACGTTGGATTCACGTACTCAGCAAAGGGCTCGTGGAGTGCACACGAGCTGCGTTCCCGTATATGACGCGGTATGACCAGGTGGAACTTGAACTGAATACGTACCAGTTATGCATGTTGCTACTATTTGAGGATCGCAATGAGATGACCTTCGAGCAGATCTGTGACGCGCTGAATATCCAAGCCCCGGAAATTCTGGACTTGTTTAAGCGTTGCGTACTCTCACTCTGCAACAAGAAGCATTGCCTATTCATCAAGTCGCCGGCGGGCGCGGAGCTACGCCCCACCGATACGCTCCAGTTGAACCGGTATTTCGACCCGCAGCAACGGCGTCTTTCGTTTGCCTATCTTGCGGACGGGTTCAAGCGAGAGGAGTGCCAGGCAACACGCCAGAACGGGCACGATGATCAGGTACCGCTGCTCGAGGCTACCATTGTGCGCATCATGAAGATGCATCGCCAGTTTGCGCACCAGAAGCTTGTGGCGGGCGTCCAGAATGCGCTGAGTACCCGCTTTACCCCGGATGTCCATTCTATCAAGGAACGGATTGAAAGCTTGATTGCACGCGAGTATCTGGAGCGCGACCCCCAGGACCCAAGCTTGTATCACTACCTGGCCTGAAGCGAAGCGCCCGTACCGGGATGCGGTCTCTTGTAGCCAGCGCCTGCTTGAAAATAGCACGTCTAGAGTTCGCTGCTCGCTGGCGTGCGGATGCGGACCCTGGCGTCTTCGCAACGTCAGCGGCAATGGCCCGCGTTTCCAAGGGTGCCACGGAGCATCCTGGGTACTGCTGGAGTTGTTCAGCTCATGAACGTCGCGACATCGTCTCCGTACTGGTCTGGAGAAAGAAACGATGTGCTTCAGCGAGTCTCGGTTCACCATCTTTCTTCGAAACTTTGGCCGTAAACAATGAACGGTTTCACATAGGCAAGGCGGCCGCGTGCTACGTGTTCTCGCACAGATGCCATGGACAAGTTGTGGTGGCTGCACTGGTGGCAGGGTGCGCAGGCAACCAGCACCGAGCGCACCGAAATCCTCCGCGCTACTACAGCATGTGCACATGCAACCGCGGCCGCCACGAGTTCCCTGGACCTGTTTTTTGGGGCATTCATTAGCCGCTGGAAGATGCTCTAGTTGCAAGTTTAGCGCGTCATGCGCGTTGTGTGCCTGCCGCAGGTCTGGGCATCCTTGCGGTACTGACTGCATAAGCGGCACTGCGTCGTCGCCTGCCATACGGTGCGTTGTAATATGCGAAGCGAGAAACACGTGGCAGCAAGATAGCGACGTGTTGTTGTTCAAGCGAATTTCGATGATCCTATGGTGGTAGGTTAAGCAAACGAATGAATATCCGGAACGTAGCAGCAAGATAGCGACGTGTTGTTGATATACCCGCATGTCGTTACTCCCATTTTGCTAGGCAAAGCAGACGAGGATCGCGTGCTGGTTTGCACCGTCAATTTCTCTCGTTAAACAAAAGGTTTCCGTGGACCACGGGTCCCGGCTTGCGTAATGAATACCCGCATCCGGGAAAGCGCCCTGCATGCGACACTCCACCTTCACGTTCCATGACCAATACTGCCCCGCGAATCTACTGGTCGTTTCATGCGTTCCACCGTGCACCGAGCACCTGCCGCACTGCATCCACAATACCACCTACACTGTTCATGCCGATGTAACTCGAAGACAGAGCGTCTTTCGCGCGCTCCAGGGGACGCTGCGCAGCACCGGCAGCGTCGCTGGTCAGCGCCGAGCTTGCGCACGCATGACTGTAATATACATTCATGTCTCATGAGTTTCAGTTTCTCCATTGCGATCCGTAGGTCGGAAACAGCACACAGACAGCGCTGGGGCACCAGCATCATCGATGGGCGGATCGCGCGCAGGCCGCTCACCGCGCGCCCTACGCTGCCCCAGATGCGGAGGCTGCCGCAGCCGTACCCCGTGATCATCATCATCATTATCATCGTCATCATCATCATCTCGTGCGGAGAACGCCGCCACGCGTCCGCCGGCAGTGCACCTCGAGCCCGTTGAGCGGCAACGATCCCGCGACGCGCCTGCACAGCGTTTCCTGAGAAAACGGCTTTTCAGCAGCGCCAGGTCAGCGCGAGCTTTTGTGGCTGTGTCTGTGTGTGCTTGCACTTGTCAGAGGAAATGTCGTTGGTTCGGGTCGATGCGGTGCTTTCCCAACGGAGTTATCTGGTAGACTGGAAAGCCTGGTGCTCTCTGGGACAAAAGTCAGTGGAGCCTCGTTTGGCCGCAGTCGGTACCATTCACCGGTGTCGGCGCCAGGGCGGTGTCCAGTGCTTGAGCACAAGCGGTGCTCGTTCAGGAAGCTGGGAGGACGCCGACGAGTTTCGTTACGGTTCTGCAGTGCGGGACGGTCACCTAATGGCGACCTATACGCGGCTCCTGAGACAGCGGGTTGCGGCGCTCCCGACGCCGCGTGCGCTTTTCGACCACCTGAACGAGTACTGCATAGGACAGGAAAAGGCGAAACGCGTCTTGGCAGTCGCCACCCATAATCACTATAAGAAGGTGCTCGCGAGTGAACTGATGGAGCGCGTGCGGGCTGCCTCCGCTGCTTCAACCGTGGGCATGGGTGGCACCAGCGAAAACGAGAATACCACCAGCACCCGCTTTGGTTGGCCCGGTTTCGAAGAGAGTTTGAGCAATAACAGTACCAGTGGTAGCAACAGTAGCACGAGCAGTAGCACGAGCACCAGCGGCAACACATCCCAAACGATTTCAGGGAAACCGTCGCTCCAGTCCTCCGCAGGGCGCATTCTGCTGATGATGATGTCAGATATGCATGGGTCACGACGCACATCGGGTGCTGGTACACGCGTTCCTCCAGCAATCCACTCCATCGACAGCAGCAACGCAAACCCGTCATCCTCGTGGTCATCGGGAAACGTTCGTCCTCGCCGCATGCCGCTCGACAGTGATGCAGAGGCATCCCCGGCGGAGTCGAACATGTCTCGCCGCCCGATTGTGCTTGACGACCTAACGGAAGCAGCGTTTCGAAGCAGTGACCTCGACTTGACTGCGAGCACGAAAACACGTGCCCCATACATCCATGAGTCGACTGGTGCAGATGACGCACATGCGACGTCACGGGAGTCGGTCAAGAGCCGCCCTGGGCCGATTCTGGAACTGCGCAGTTCGACGCCCGGTGCGGCCTCCTACGGGACTGGCAACGCCGGTTGTATGCCCGGTTCGCTTCCGTACCGAATGGGTGATGCCTCATCGGCTGCATCGTTGACACTCAACAGCCTCCTCGATCACTGCGTCGAATTCGAAAAGTCGAATATTCTGTTGCTGGGGCCGACCGGCTCCGGAAAGACGCTGCTGGCGAAATCCCTGGCGCGCAAGTGCCGGGTCCCTTTTGTTATGGTGGACGCAACCACCCTGACCCAAGCCGGCTACGTTGGCGAGGACGTTGAATCCATTCTGCACCGTTTGCTCCAAGCAGCGGATTTCGACTTGAATCTGGCCCAACGGGGCATTGTCTATATCGACGAGATCGACAAGATCTCGCGCAAGTCAGAGAGCCCCAGCATCACTCGCGATGTATCCGGCGAGGGCGTCCAGCAGGCCCTACTGAAAATGTTGGAAGGCTCGATCGTCAATGTACCGGAGAAAGGCGGTCGGAAGAATCCTCGTGCCGAGTACATTCCCATGGACACGCGCAACATCCTCTTCATCTGTGGCGGTGCGTTTTCCGGCCTGGAGCGCATCGTTGGTCATCGACTAGCAGCGACTTCGATTGGTTTCGGTGCGCATGTGGCTGCTTCCGACGCTGTCGACGATGCAGTGCTGGATCATGTCGAGTCGACGGACCTCATTCGATACGGACTGGTACCCGAGTTTGTGGGACGTCTCCCGATCGTTGTCAATCTCCGGGCGCTCACTGAACCGCAGTTGGTCCAGGTGCTCACCGAGCCGCGCAATGCACTCGTGCGTCAGTTTCGAGAGATGTTTCGCATGAGTGGCGTCGATATGCACATTACGGATCAAGCGCTGCGGGCAGTGGCACGCGAGGCTGTTCACAAAGGCGTTGGTGCACGAGGTCTTCGGGGTATCTTGGAACGGGTGCTCCTTGATTGTCAGTTTGATTTACCTGGCAAGGAGGGGCAAACAGTGCTCATCGACTACGAGGCAGAGCGAGAAGCGTTCGAAACTCGCTTTGTGGATCCAGCGAGCGCTGCGACCTGGAATGCGGGTCAGACTGGGCATTCTTCGGGACCGAGCACCTCGACGACTGCAGCAGCAGCGGCGGCGGCGGCAGCTTGCATCGTGTGACCACGCCACCATCTGCGCACAACGGAAAACGAAGCTCGACTCCGAGTTCAAGATGCTATAAGCATCTCCGGATAAACAGCTGCTCGCCAGGGCGGTTGCATGGCGCCGGCCTCTGTAGACACACGGGTATGTACAGCGTTGCAGGCACGAGCGCGGAAACGCCTTTGCACGACAAGGAGCGCTGCGTCGTTTTCGCAAGTCTGATGGAGGATGTGTTTCATTTGCAAAAGAGAGAACCTAAACGCAGTCGAACGATGCCGACCGTGCACACTAGTGGCGAGAAACCCGCCCTAGACATAACGCTTTCATCCGAGGTGCAGACGCCTCCCAGTCTTTTGCGACCGGCCACCCACTACTGCTTCCAACTTCTTCTCATATAGTTCGACTTTGAGAGGTTGTCCAATAAAGTTCTCTCTTGTCCATTCTGGAGGTCTTTTCTCCAGCACCGCACATTTCCTTATATTGATAGCGGCGTTAAAATCTCGATTCACAGACTCCATCCGTTTCTTTCCATCACTGGTTGTACTTACTAATGCGAGTAGCCCTCGCACTTTCGCCCTTCTTTCCATTTGCTCTTCCGTCAGCGGTCTGTACTTTGCTATTTCCTCAGGACTCCGTTGGCACTTTTCTATCTCCACCGTCTGAAGTGTACATCCCAGTTCATGATGTGTATACGATGTTCGAAACTCATCTGCAGGAATTGTAACAAAACGCCGTGCACACTCCTTGTACGTTCTCGTCGTTGGAGCTGGCGTAGTTCCTTTCTTGGGCGCCCAGCGCCCTGCCCCGTATGCTACTACCAGCCTCTGACTTTGATCCTCTTTGAGGGCGCTCAACTGATTGAAAAAGTTCGCAAATGCCCGCTGCCTCTACCCGTATAGATTCATACGCAGACGAGCCAACTGAGGCTTGGTATACTGCTCCCACAGTGCATCCCAATGCGCAACACGAAGTTCCATGAATTCCCGAAAAGCTTCAAAGTCCGCTCCTCGGCTCGTCACCTCGCTCATAGCGTCCTGGTGCTCCTTCATTCCTGCATTCCATGTCTCGATTTTCTTCCTTGCATTCATCATTCCCGATTCTCAATAGTATCTCGCTCTCGAGAACCTCAAAAGACGCATGTTTTTCTGACGCAAGTTACCATCAGCACCATCTTCCGCACGCTTGGGTGCTGCAATGGTGATGATATTCGTATTCCCAGGGTCCGCGCCAACGACAAAGTCATTATCTTGCACTTTCTGCGTGGCAGGATCTGCCTTTTTGTTTTCATCATGCTTCACCGCGCCAACGATAAAGCCGTTATCCTCCACCTCCTGCATCACAGGATCCGCCTCCTTCTCATCTTCATGCTCCGCCGCGCCAACGACAAGGTCGTTATCGTCTACCTCCTGTGTCGCAGGACCGGCCTCCTCCTTTTCTTCATCCTTCGTCACGGGCGCGGCCGAGGGAGGGACTGGCCGATCTCTCTTCAACCGCCGATAGTGTATACACAAGGCCACTCCATCGGTTTCAATCATTTCAGTGAACAACTTTTGCTTGCTCACTCTCAGACGTTTGGAATCGAAGATATTTTTCCAGTGCGTCTCCCGGTTTTCGCCGGAGAACTCCTCCCTGTTAACATTGAACTCGGGACTGATCTCCCTCATGATGCCATGAACGACGCCGGAATCGATCGTCAGGAAATGTGACTTGATATTGGACATTGGAGCCACGTTGAAGCGCTGCCCTATTAGGACAGGCTTCCGTCTCTCCCAATCTTCATTTGTCTCTTCACTCAGCTTCATTTCCGCCTTGCGTTCGAGCTCTCGGTCCAAAAACACGAAATAGCGCAGGACGAGGCGATGGTATCTTTCCTTATCTTTTTTCAACTCGGATATCTTGTCTGTTGGGTTCGCCAGCCCCAGTACCGCACGATGCTCTTTAATAACCGCACGGATCGCAGAAGCTTCATTCGTGCTCACTTTTGACGCCTTCTTGTCGACAAATTCGACTTCATCTTCATACCTGCGATCGTTCGTGATGCCGTTGATAATCGCCCATATCCTCCTGCGAGAGATGCCCGGGTAGAGTGCAAACACGGCGCGTTTCATGAAACGTTCGAGGTTCACGGTCAAATGCTTATTCAGGTTCGTGGGGTACTTTATCGCTCCGTATTCGTAAATGCACGAGTCAACCCTGTATCGAGTACCCTCGAAGCTGTAAAAGGGATGTTTTTCGTGGAGGGCATGCACTCGCTCATTTTCCCTTCGCATCTCCCCTGTACCGAGCATCAAGTATCGAATAAAGGTCGTGTCGAACAACTCGTCTGGGACCTCGACTGTTTGCATGTGCGTCACGTCGCGATACATCTCCCTCGCCGAGTGCATCAGTCCTGACGACGCCTTGACAGTACTCTTGGAGTACGAGTCGACACGTTTTCTGATAGCGTCTCGCAAATTTTCCCTGTACGGATCCTTGATATATCCAAGAAGACCAGCTTTCACCACCTTCTCGTCGTACAGTCGTCTTTCTTGCATCCCTCGACGTAGAGCCTCCTCCTTTTGCTTCTTTTTCTTCTCCTCTTCTTCTGGACTCGGCACTGTGTTTTGTTTTTTTTCTGGCAGCCGGCGACACTGGGCCTCCTGGATCGTCGACTTGCTTTTTCATAACTTTCCTTGTTTAGTTTTTTTTTGAAAAAGAACCCTCTTTGAACGCTCCTCTTATATACTGCGACAAAACACTAGAATACACTTGTTTGAGTTTTCAAACACAATTGAACTGAAAACTATACTTGCCCATGAAGTCAACGAAAATACAACTTTAACACGAGAGCTAGACGCTGCTGATCACGATTACGTTTCCCTTCAACGGCGGCATGCGCGTCGTGTCTCACGCCTGCCTGATCTCCTAGGTGCGCGCACTGAGCGCGATGCGTGCACCGCGCGAGACGCTGCACCGATCGATGAAGGACACGTGTCCGACACCCCGCATTGGCACATGCGTGCTCTCACCGGTGCACTGCAGCCAAAACAACGTATTGTAAATCGGAAACTCACGTAGAATGAACTCTTGCTATAGGTTCTGTCGCTGGTGCCGACGCTACTGCCCATCGCAGTACCGCCCTGACAGACAAGGGGATGCAGGGGCCTGGCACGATACCCCTCGACGCCTCTATCAAAAGCGTAGCCATTGTAGTATCTTACGCTTGTGCGGGCGAGGTATGCATCACCCTACTCAACAGGAATTTCGTTCGTTTTATTGATCGTAAACAAACTATGCGCCGCAGTCTTCCCGACTACGGATACACGTTTATTCCCGTTTCTTGCAGTCCATTCTGCACAGACGCTGGAATGAGAAACTGGTTTGAATTGTGCGGTTTTCGTGCGCCCCACTGCTCGACAGTCCCGATTTCTGACCATGCCATGAGGCCGGTTGTCGCTGTTGTTGTCGTCATTCAAAAATCGTATACAGCGTCAGCACTCTGCCCAGATTCCTTTCGAGCCAAGTTCCGATGATACTTTCGTTTTATGGTCTTCGGACGCTGAGCCTCGTAAACGACCTCGTCCGTCAAGGTTCCCGGGCAACGCCTGGAGCTACGCGCCGTCGTTCGCCTGTCTGAGACGTCGAACAAATGACCTCCGACAGCGTACAGCGCCTACGAGCGCTAGCCCTACAGTAAGAAGAATTCGAGCGTGACATTGAACACTTGGTATCCTGCTTAGAAGCCACGCCTGCCGGGGTGCGAGGTCCACTCGTTGACGAGGACGGCTTCCCCCGTTCGGACTGCGATGTACACCAGATCCGCCAGTATCGTCAACGTCTCGTGCGCCTGCAAACCGACTATTATCTGATAATGAAAGAAACTGAAAGGCTGCTTCCGGAGATGCTTCCAAGCGGGCCAGCACACACGCAAACCGCACCGTCTACAGCGTCTTCGTCACGAGTCGTGGAGAGCGCACCAGCGGTGCGGGCTGCCTCGAGCCGGGAACACCGCCCGGAGACAACCAGCCAGCACAAAGCTCAGACTGGACTGAGACGAGTCTGGGTCAGTCGAACCTGAGGCCGTTCGCAAAGGTGGTGCAGGTAGAGGCTGGGTCACCAGCGGCCCAGGGAGGCCTCATACAAGGCGACCTGGTTGTACGCGTCGCCTCCTGCACTGCCTGCGAGACGCTCGCGGTGACGGTGGTATTTTCGGTTGTGACGGGTTTGCGCGCTTCAGCACCTGAATGCTCGGTTACCACGCACGACATTGTTGTCGTACCAACTCCATGGGCAGGTGCTGCTCTACTTGGTGCTCGTTTTGAGCAATACTAGGCTGTGCGTCCAGCAAAGCTTCGCGTACTCGCGAGTTTTCGGTGGCGTCGCAACGCAGCTGGTACCCCGAATGCGTAGACGCGCACTGGTGCGTCCTTCGGTGCACATGCGGACGCACGAGCGCCAACAAGGGAGCGGGATGCCAGGAACGCGACACCGGCCGCTGTGTCACAGCGTATTCCTAGGAACTGCGACATCGTCATGATGAAGACGTTTGCTGAATACTCGCGAGCGTCGACTGCTCGAAAGCGAGTGGTCGTCCATCCAGCGTATATGCACTGCGGCGACATGCGTTTGCTGTTCCCGCTGTCCTCGGGCGAGTGCACCAGCATGCGTCGAAAGAAGCGCGATCCTCTGAGCACGGGATTTGGTCTGGAGGCACCAGAAGCCAAACCATGATGATGGTTGATATGTATCGCGTGAAAATGGATGTACATATCGTTCCGCACGCTGATCGATGTGAGCACTTTGCACATGCGGTACCGTTCCCCCTCAATGTTCTGCATTGTACAGTGCTTGCCAAACGCGACCTTTCAAGGTGAACGAGCAGCTCAGTGCAGTTTCGCCTGCGAACGGGAAGACCGCTGATGCAAGCCTACCTCAAGTCGGTGAACCATGGTCTGCGAGTCGCGCAAAGTATTGCTGGAAACGGGCTCCGGTCACTATGCAGCACGTGCAGGCCTACTCTGCGAACTTACTGCTGGGTAGCGACGCCCGAGCGCAGCGGACGCTCTTTCAGGCAGGGGCTCGGCGCTGTGAAGCGTGCGGGGCTGTCGCCCGCTGCCGACGTGCGCTTCGCCCGCAAGGGAACGGTATGCCCGACGCGAGTTACCTTTCGTAACCCGCTTTCCAAAGCTCATGCTTCATAGCAACGAACTTTGAACGTGTTGCCTTCCGGGTCCTTGAAATCCTGGGAACCTGACGAAATATAAAGCGCCGCAGCATATTCGCCATCGCCTCCGCCGCACCAGAGACGATCGTACTGCCGCGATCGATTCTGTCACCGCCGCCGTCGACGTCATCGCCCTTCACACAGTGGCCTGCTGAAGCGCTGGACGGAGTTCGCTCGTCGACACCGCCCGCTATTCTCACACCTATTGCCGTTGCTGCGTAGTACCTGCGACCGCTTTCAGGTCGAATTACTGGGATCAGGTATGGGAGCGTTGCAGACCCTGTCAACGCAGCGGATATGCGGTCGTTTGCTGGAGGTGTCTGGGCGAAAGCTGGACACGGAGGCGGAGGCGAACGATACAAACAGCATTGCTCGTAGCGAGCAGCGGCTTTTGTTTCGTTTTGTTCCAGTGCTTGCGACTGGACCGACTGCTGGAAGTTGCGGGTGTAAAATAGGCTTTGTTGCTGGACTTTATGCGTCAGGCGCAGGGTCAGTGCGTTCCCTTGCAACCGCTTCGCGGCAGTGCGGGTACACGGCAGCCGGGTGCGGCCTCGGGGGTGCGTGGCGGCGCTGCAGACTGCGGCCTGGTGGTGAACCAAACCGACGACGTGTAGGCTTGATGTCGCCGCGCCGGCGTTCGGTTGGTGTGCAGTCCCTTCGTTTACAGTTCGTCGACCCGAGTCAATCGCTAGCTGCGCTGCAGGACAGCTGGCATACGGTTACGTTTGCGCTGGCTAGTGCATCACTTCTGCTGGTCGATGCTGCTGACGGCTCGACGAGTGCAGCTGCTGCAGCGACTGCGGCAGCTGGGGCCCAGAAAGCAGGCCTCTGGAACGGTTTCGTGCACCTGATTGAGACGATCATCACGGGCACCGGCGATACCCTGGCAGCGCTCGGTGTTCCTGGCTCTTATGGATTCGCTATCATTTTTCTGACCATTATTGTCAAGGCGATCACTTTTCCGCTCAACTATAAGCAGATGAAAAGCACGATGGCGATGCAGGCGCTGGCGCCGAAAGTGCGTGAACTTCAGGCGCGGTATCGGGACAACCCACAGTTGCTGAACCTCGAGACGGCCCGTCTGTACCAGGAGGCCAAAGTGAACCCGCTGACTGGTTGTCTACCAGTCTTTGTGCAGTTGCCAGTCTGGATAGCCCTCTATCGAGCGCTCATGAACCTCGCCGCTGATAATCGGTTGGATCAGGGATTCTTCTGGTTGCCGAGTCTCGAGGGCCCCGTGCGTCAGGGCCAGGGGCTTTCCAGCTGGCTCTTTCCGTTCCAGAACGGTGCACCGCCTATAGGCTGGCATGATGCAATCGCGTATCTGGTCCTTCCGTGCCTCTTGGTGGTTTCACAGTCCATCAGTCAGAAGATTCTGCAGCCACCGGTTCAGGATCCGCAGCAGCAACAAGCGAATGCGATTCTGCGCTTCCTCCCGTTCATGGTAGGATGGTTCTCTCTGAACGTGCCCAGCGGCCTGGGATTGTACTGGGTCACCAATAATATCGTCTCTACAATCCAAACTATTGGCATCAAGCGTTACCTGGCATCGAAGCAGCCCGAACGAGTGGGCGCCCCGCGCACCCTCGACGGTGCTGTCGACGAACGCCTCAACCCGGAGGCCATGGGATTCACGCCGCGGACCAGCGAGACCAACGGGGATGCTGTGGATACCGAAGATCCATCCACGAAATCCAAACGCAAACCAAGTAAGAAAAAACGACGGTAAAGCGGGAAACGGGGTAACTGGAGTGCTGCGAACGCGTCTCGCATTTCCACTTTTCTTGTCTCCGAAATACACATGCTTGCAGCGCTCGTTTCACCTCATCTCGTCGTCGTGACGCGATGCTGGAGGTCGCTTGGAGGTCCACATACCACCGATGGTTTCATGGTCGCAACGTCGATGCGGCTGCTTCCCCTGACGCTCCAGTGGCCGAGACTTCGGGCTCTGTGCCGGACACGGACACCGGCTTACTGCGAACCTCGTGCGGACGTTTCGAGACTTGGATGTGTGCTTCACGAGGTATCGAGTCGTGTTGGCGACTGCTGCTTCGGTAAAGGGGCGTTTGTGTGTGTATGGCATACTTTCCAGCGAACCGCACTTCTATGCATTTCGTACAGAGACAGGGGTCGGCGGGGAAGGTGCCAGCGCTGGGTCCAGTGGCGGTACTGCCTAGATGTTCGCCGATAACGTTGCGGAACGCTTGGGCAGCATCATGAGCAAAGCACGCGCATGAGGTGCCTGAGTCGCCGTCTTGTCATCCCTGTTGAACGAGAAATGGTCCATGGAGTTTCCGCGACTCGGTACGTCTTGCAGCGTGGTTACGCCGAGTCTGATGCTCGCCTCAGTCCGTGACGCTTCCGTCGGCGAGACTGGAGCACTTTAAAGTCGGTTGGCGACGCTAGACATGAGCATGAGCACCATAAGCAACCAGAATGAGACAACAAGGGAAGCCATGGTGCAACGATTACATGATAAGAGCGTATACCGGTATGAGGTATCAGGGTGCGTTTATACATCGACCTGTTACGCCATCGTTTTAGAATGGAACGAATTCTGATACGAGCTATCAAGGTGCGTCTATACGTTGAACTGAAACGCAATCGGTATGTGATGCAACTTCTATCAGGACGCGCTCCGGCACTTGGTTTCACATCACCGGATCCAGGTGGCGTTCGGGAGCCGTGTCGAGCATCAATTGCCACTTCTCCCCACTGGGTAGCATGTCATTCCGACTGGTTTGCGTGAAACACCCTATCGATATCTTGAAAAGAGAAAAGCGTTGAGCGCGATGAAGTGCTAGTCGCTTCTCTGGCCTCTATTACGCATTAGTGAGCGTTTCTGGGTCCAGGAGCTGAGGCTTCTGTGTTTTACGCACCACGCACATCGCTTCCAACGGGGCACCGACTGCTATCTGGTGTGCAGTGGCGCAAGGTTAAGTGAACTTGCCGGGGCAGCAATGACGCGAACAACGAAGCGGAAACACCCTCAAAGAAGCCGTCATGCGCTCGACGCTCAGCGGGATCCTGCCAGAATACCCACCAATATCGAGGAATCGTATCCCTTGATGTTTCACCAGTCTCCCAAAGGGAAATCCGCCCTGGTTTATCGCTAAACAAGGTGACCCAGCCTTGATGGATTGCTGAACCGGTCGATACCACTGCCTGGATCCAGGCGAGAATCCAGTGCCTTCTCTCCGGCACCCTAATTTTACGCTCTCGACCGTGCTCCGCATTTTCCACAGTGCCTACACGAGCTATGAAACGATTCGCTTGAACATTCGCGCCATACAAAGCAGCTGGACGCTCCGGAAGCGCGGGTCATCATCGGTTGCCGTTCGACACGTTCATTGCTCAGTGCGGAGCGTGCCCCAGCGCACATGAATGCCTTTTGGAATCACACCATAGCACGTTTCCCACCTGCAACTGCCTCGCCATTTGACGCTCAGTCACCTCACTGTGCACCTTCTCGTGCATCCGTCTATGTGTCACGCTCTTCTTTCTACCAGATTCAGCGGGCCCGCATGCTCGTGATGCGTACACATGTCGTGCTGAACGCATCGATGGGTCTCGCAGATACTCGATTCCTGGACTCGTTGTTCGGTCTGGCCGTTTGACCGGGAGTGCGGGCTTCTGGGCATTGCAGCACGTCTAAGGCCATTGACTTGTATCACCAAACGACACGACTTTGAGATCACCTGGGTTTCCGGCCCGTTGAGGGAAGTGGCGAATGCGCGAGTCGTGTCTACGTTCTACCGATACCGTTGCCGAGTTCAGCGTGATCCCATGTTATCCTGCCAGCAACCGCCCATATGGTTCATTTCGACACTCGCGTACTTCCTGAATGAAGCGCACGAAGCATTCGCCTCTGCTCCGTACGGTGCTCGGTGCATCGGGATCGGTTCCGACCTTGTCGTTCCAGATGTTCGGATACCTCCTGACTTCCACCGTACCCGAATCCCAATGAAATGGAGTAGTGGGAAAGTTAGACGGCTTCACCTGTTTTCAGGTCAGGTCTTTGCTTGCGTCCGCTATATCTAGCGATACGGCGATGAATGTGATGTTCTTCGACGCGGGATCCACGCCCGCCACAAAGTCGTTCGCTTCGCTTCCTCTACTTTGAGGGCTCGGGCATGCGTCCAATGTCGCGACAGAGGTCCCGGCTTCACAAAGTGCGTGCTGATTGATATTCCATCAGCGTCTGTCGCCCGTGTACATTTCCTTCAGCCTATCCCTGTAGGCAAGAAAACCTGGGCGCGTTCCTGATTGCCCTTCGCAGAGTTGTTCGAATGCTGCGTACTTGCCCGCGGAGACCAGCTCTTCCATCGCCGTGTCCTTGACATGGCGGGGAGTCATGGGTATCGTCGCTGTACGCTATGTACGCTTTCTCGTCGGATTCCAGAGGCACTGGGTAGACGGTGGCTCCGAAACTCGCTCCTTCTATGTCTCCATGGATCTGTGCTGTCTCAGGTGCCTTTTCATGGCGTTTTCCGTAGCGCGAACACCCACAGACCGAAGCGCGCGCCTCCATTCCATCCCGCCAACGAGCAGAAAAGCAACACAGCGGCTCAGGATTGTTGAGTGCAGAGAACGATTCCTCAAAGAACGGTGTCGTAGAGGCGAGTGACCCGTCTAATGATCCGTTAACGTAACAATGGCGTTCGGGAACAGAGGGAACGCCCTCAATCGGAGTGAGCTAGAAAGAATAGGCGGGCACGAAGGGCGGCTCAATGCCAGCCTCAGTTGCATACTCCTTGGCAGATTCTGAGTGATGGAAACCAGCGTTTCCTGAAAGCAGCACGGAACATCATAGGAAGCGGAAAACCCGACGAGTGCCTCGATGAAGGATGAGGTGCTGTTAGGTCCTGCGTATTGTGTTACCTGTTTAGGCGATCGTACGATTGAATCGCCCGCGAACGGATGATATCGGCATGCTCGCTCGTCTCCTCCTTACGAACAGCAGGTTGTCTCCCTTTGAATACCCGTATACAGATGAATCAGTCATTCCCGATAAAGACTCATCGACTGAGGCGAAAACCAGTGCCAACTATCATTCGGGTTTGCGTTTCAGTGCGTGCTCGATGTCGTATTGCTGAACCGGAGGCCGTCGCTGACAGAAGCGCGCTTCTTTTCTGTGTTTATCATTGTCTCTTTGACACCGTCCAGATCACCCGTGTGAAAAATTCATATCTTCTGGGTACTCCGGTTGTAAATCTCAGAGAAACTACGCGCTGAAGTCAACTCACGAAGAGACATTTGTGTGGATAGACTATGGAAAGTTCTAGCATGAATACACAACCTTCCGAATGAACACAACGAGAAGACAAGTTCAATCACCTGCTGAGAGCAACATGACGTACTCGTCAACGTCATTTTTTTCGAATGCTTGCAGTGACAGTATAACGATTTTCGGCAACCTCCCTGCCGTCTACAGGATACAAATCCTGCTGTTGAATTGCGGGGAGACAAACGATCCAAAATGAAACGGGGGTGCTGGCACAGGTGTTCCAGAGTTCACAGCTCGGAATCCAGCAGCACGCGCGATGCTGCGTCCGTTCCTTCTGCTGTCACGCCAAAACGTGGCAGCATCGTAGCCTCACCATCAGCCGAACTCCGCTGACACTGAGCTCCTATATTCGCAAGGCATCTGCGCCCAACGAGTCGAGGCAACGCCGCATACCACGACAAGACGCTACCGCTAGGACGCTTCCGTCGAGAGCGTAGAACGTTGCATTGGCGGTGCAGCGGCATAGGTCAGCGTTGCCCCGTTGCCCTGTTTCATGGCAGTGAGCAGGTCTTCGACGATCGCTTGGGCTGCGAGCCGTCCGCTCCGCACCGCCCCCTCCTGTGAATCAATATAATCCTGTTGGGTGTAGCTCCCCGCGAGATACAAGTTCGCGATCGGCGATCGCTGTGTCGGTCGATACCGCTCAGCGCCAGGTGCCTCTCTATAAAGGCTTTGTCCTAACTTAACAACGTTGCTCCAGATGCATTGCAGGTTGCGGGCACTAGGGAAAAGCTCCTGGACCTGGCTGCAAACCTTGGCAACAATCGCTGCATCCGCCATGTGCAAATAGGGATCGGCGGGCGTAATCACACACTGTAGAAGCGAGCCCTGTCCAGCTCGGTAGTAATCCGCGGGGGACGTTACCGCAAGGTCAGCGAAACAGGAGAAATCCGCATCCGCGCTGTAAAGCAAGTTATCCAGACCGCGAGCGCCGCCGTCTCGATGCAGGGACCCGTCTGCGAGCTCCGTTACCCAGCCATTGAAGCGTAACTGTACTGTGATCACAGGCACCGTCTCCAGACGCTTGATATTGGCAAAGTATTCGTACTGCTCACACCACGAGTCTGGAATCAATCGTTTCATCCCGGGCACGTCTAGGGCAGCGACCACGACATCAGCTGGCACGTACGTGCTGGACACTGCCCGGTTCTTCGTGGCGGATGTCGAAGCAGCAGAACGGACTCGTACACCTACCACGCGTTCCTGGCCGGTTTCCGCATCCGACTCGGTGATGAAACTTCGAACACCCTGTCGAAGATATAAGCGACCGCCGCGTGCCTTGATATACTCTAGCATGGGCTTGAGCATGTACTGGACCGGGGCGCCAATCAGAAGCCGAAGCTGACTCGCTTCCGTCCGAACAGCGAAAAGCTGAAAGATCGTCAGCATACAACGAGCACTGATCTGATCGCAGTCGATGAAGCCGAGTGCATATGCAATGGGATTCCACAAGCGTTCAATGCTGCCGCGACTGCCACCGTGACGCATGAACCATTGTGTAAAACTCATTTCGTCCAGTTCTCGAACTTGTTCCATCGCACCGTCAAAGTCGACCAGTGCTCGAATGATGGGCGATGTCCCAAGCGCGATCGCGTTCCGCAGTTTATCGATCAAGTTCAGCTGCTCGGTGGTGAAGAACGCCTTGAGGCCGTTCCAGGGTGCCCCCACTGGTCCAAATCGAAAGTCTAGCTCCGCCAGACGCCCGTCACGGTTCACAAAGATATGGCGATGTTCTTTGGGAAGGAAATGCTGATCGAGAACGCCCAGCTGACGCATGATCGCAAACAAGTTGTAGTAGCACCCGAAAAAGACATGCAGTCCCATTTCGATATGGTTACCGTCTCTGTCCTGCCAGGAACCGACCTTGCCTCCGTAAAAGTTGCGCGTTTCGAAGATATCCACCGCAAAGCCAACGTCGGCAAGCTCCATGGCGGTCGCGAGACCTGCTAGCCCGGCGCCGATGACGACCGCTCGCCGGGGTTCACCGCTGGGCCGGAGCCCGAACTCCGACGGCTCGTAGCCTCGTGCCTCGAGCAGCTCCCGAGCGGAACGAATAACACGAAAAGCGTCTGTGCCGTCCTGATGCATCGAGCAGTGGCTCTGTCGCCAACCAGTTCTCAAGCGTACACCACTCCGAACGTACACGCGAGCGTTGTTGTCGTGTGCCTGCCCAGTGGTAGCGTACCGCGGCGACGTTGCACCAGTCGACAGCCCCGTTCGACACCTGACCAGCACTGGTGCCGGTGCAAGCGTGCGACCCAACGGTGCCGCTACGAATGCAGTCCACGTGTCTCCGTTTTGTAGGCACATAACGGGAACGCTTGCCTCCCAATAATGATATTTAGAAGGTTCCAGTTACGCACAAGTCAGGGTGATTCGTGTACCAGCGATCGGTGAATCGAGCGATGCACCCCGGGAAGCGCATCCGAAGCCTCCACGCCAGTTGCCGCTCAGTGCCGCTAGTACTCTGGAGTGCTTGCAGGCAGTCAGACCTGGTAACCTGTTTCCAAGGACATCACGTTTACACGGACGAAGGATCCTAGATTGATGCCTCTGTGTATATCGGCATTCGGGAAAGCGTCCTTCTTTCCAGACCCGAGATCCGCGTTCGATTAGCCGCTGGACGTCCTTTTCCCGGGCGGTACTAGTCCGTTCGTAGGTTTTCGCGGAGCGTCGAGTGCCTGCTGCGAGCACCCGCCGCAGCACCTGTATGATCGGTACGGACACAACACGGAGTTGGCACTGCGTTACCATGCCATGGAGTGCGTCGACTCGAGGCGAGGTCAGGTCTCGTGGTTCGTTTCTGCTCCGACGCTCGACATGTACAGGCTTGCCAGTGTGTGGTGCGAATCGTGGAGCGAATCCGGCAAGTAGCACGAATATCCGGGCACTGAACGCTACCTTCGCCATCATGCATGAACTGCGTCGCCAGTTCGTGATGCAGGCCTTGGCTCGATACCAACAAGTGAGCAGGTGCACGACACGCTAGACCTGTGTGCTCATTCGGTTCGCGGGACCTACCACCCGGGAGGTAGAACTTGTGTCTTTGGTGTCCATAAACGAGCTTCTTGGTTCAGTCAGCATGCGGTCCGGTGCCGGCTTTGCGTTCTATATCCGCAAACGCCGCTCAAGAATGGTAGGTCCACCTAGAAGCGGCGGTCTGGAAAAAGGTGCAGCTTTCTTCCTGACACCAGAGTGGACAATATACACTGCCTTTGATGGCAGGACCCTAATGACCTAGTCGACGGCATCCCCAATGAACATTCTCGTCCGAAAAACTGCTTCATAGAAACGACCCCGTAGATGCACGAAGCAGGTGCGCCTCACATGAGGATTCACTTTTAGCAGCGACGCGTACCGCCTGACCGGCAGCGTTCGGCGACGTTGCTTCATAAGACATTGACGTTTGACGCTGTTGCACTGCAACGCGTGGTAGACTTACAGGGCAGAGGCGCAGGTTCGAAAGCGCCGCGACTGGTTGTCTCTTCGTAGTGACTGGGGCTGACATGGCGAACCAGTGGGAGCGGTTCGTATGGCTCGCGCTCGATGCGCCTGACACCATTGTCGAGCGTGCACCGCTGGTGATCCAAGTCGCTTGGCTGGAGGACACGCAACTGCGTCTCTGGGAGCCGGCTGCTCGGGAACCTCTCAAGAGAGGCGACGACGCGGCACTGCGAACATACCTGCGTGACGCTGCAGAGTGCCCGTGGGATCCTGCTACAGACCCGAGTCTCGTGCGCGAGTTTCTTCTTTCTAGAGCAGTTGATTGCGCTTTTCGTGACGAGCTCGCGGAGCACGCCGGTTGCGTCGTCGATGAAGAGCTGGACACCGATTTCATTGCGGAAACTATGGCTCTAAGTGAGGAACTTGTAAGAGCAGACGACAAGAAGCTGCCGTTGGAAACGCAGGACTTGGACCCCGCAAGCTTCGACTTGCTGCGAGCTGAGCTGGCGCTACCGGCCGCATCAGCTCGGGAGGTGCTTCGTGCAGGGGCGCACTGGGCGATAACGCGTTGGCCACCACGCGAACAATGGCTACCACCATGCAGCCGTGCGGATGCACCGGCAACTACAGCTCTGGCGGCGACTGGAGGCATTCCCTCAGAGGCGCAAGCTACTCCGGAGCCCATGTGCACGGAAACCACAGTTTCCGACGCAACATGTGCATTGCCATCCGGAGTCTATGCACAGCTTCAACGTATTGGGCGCCAGTTGCATAACGAAGAACTCCTCTACACGCAGCATCTACTGAACGCCGCTCTCGAACGAGCACAGACGATGACTGCGAACCCTCGTACTGAGGCGCGCCTGGGTCGCGTCGGACATTGATACCCGCACCACAGGTGTATTCAGACCTGCAGGGAAACGCTCATGCGGACTCGAGCATTTTACGGACACCGGTCGCTGGTACCAGCCAAGGGCGCTTTGAGAATAACCGCTCGACATGAAATTCGGCTTGTCGAGTCACGATTCATTAAGCGGAGAACTGCATTCATGCGATGGCAAACGACACCGATTTCCGAAGCGCACCAGTTCATGAACCAAACAGACGCACTATAAACGCCAACCTGAGCATCATTGTGGATCATCGCGAGGACACATGTCTAGCAACTGTCGTTCCGTGTGGGATGATGCTCATAAGGCCCATGCGTATGCCGACGTGCGTATCTTGCGCACGACTGTGTGTCATGAAGCGTCTGCTGAACGGAGGTCAGGATGCTTGTTGCTGAAGTTTGGGACGCGTTTCCGCTACATCCAATTCAGGATAAAGTCGATCGGGTTCTCTGTAACTCGGGTGCACGTGCCAACGTTGGCTTCTCAGTGCACTTCTATGAATTCCAGCCAATGGGAGCTTTTTCAGTGACTGCTTCCTTTTCCTATTACAGGTCTCGGAGCTTGGAACACGCTGGTCTCTTGTTTGCTTCCGAATCCGTTGCATGCAGTCGAAGGGTGTTGATGGCAGTGGTGAGGGTCTCACTTACCGGCTTTCGGCATTTTTCTACGCATTTCCTGAACAGACGATATTGGCGATGCACGCGTCGATCGCCGTTTGTCTCCTCATTATATGCAACGCAGGGGCGCCATTTGCAGCGGTGACACTTGGATGTGGTCAGGCGGTCGAATACGTCCACGACACCTCGTCTTTTGTGTATTGCCCTTTGCCGCGTAAACGCTCGCTTGATTGCTCAGTACATGCCCTTGACAGATACAAAGGGTTATCCTCGATGCCAAGCTCGATTTCCGGGCCAGTTGCCGTACCTCACGATGCCGAGCTCCTTCTGGTTGATCCGCCGCGAGCGTACACTGTTCGCTACACACGCAGACGCGTGCGGCCCGTTCGATAGAAAATGAGTGAAACGCGAAGTTGCCCAGGGTGAAACGAGTGCCAGAGGGAAAATCCAGTCCGGAGAACTGGTCCAGAAATGCCGATCTGTCTACGCTCACTTCCCGCAAAGCGCTGACGTATGCTCGACTGGGACAGTTCGCTGCGATGACTCAAGTCCGAGTCCAAGACCTTTTTCCATACAAGCAGGAGAGACGTAAGCCTCTGGGAGCGCACCCCTTGGCAGGTATCACGCTACTGTTGAATGACGCTCCGTCGATGACTTCAAAAAGAAAAGCATTTGTCTTTCGAAAGGAATCGAGTATCTGAACTTCCAAGTTCAGTGAACTTTGGGCATGAGCTGGGGGAAAACGTCGCCAGGGAAACGGCGTCGAGTAGGTTTCCTCGTCAAACCAGCCACGTGAATGGCTACCTCCACGAGTTGCCTCGCAATAGATAGATCGAAAACACCAAGCACCATTGATTGGAGTATGCTACATGTTAGGAAAGTAGACGCGTGCAAACGCGTACATATGAATTGGATCGTAATATGGTTAGGTTTTGCAAATCCCTGTTCGATTGCCTCGCGGATCATCTCGATTCCGGTGATGTCACGAATGCTACCGGGAGAGCATCGAAGGATCCATTCGGAAGAAACGAGCGGTAATCCCGAAACTCTCCATGAATCCGAAAGCCCTTGTTGCTGCACTTGGCATCCTGAAGCCGCATTTCTAAACAGAGTACGAAAACAGTTGCCTGCCAGGAACGGAGCAAGCACTTTCATGTTCCATTGTAAACTGATACGGGTGGGGCGAAACTGCCGCTACGCGAGCGATATGGCACTTGGTTGCGAGCACAAATCGCTAATGAGCCAAGACGCTGGGTCAGGTGAGGCACGCCTCGAGCCGAAGCGCTCCTTGGAATGACCATGCGGTGTTGTCGCCATGCTGTGACCGCACCGGCGCTACAGTTGTTGGCGCAGACGCTCACGTCAGGCACTTGGCGCACGGTAGAGCGTGAAAAACGACTTCGATCTGCGAGATAAGGTATATGTGATCGAGCCTGGAGTCAAGCGCGGGAGCGTCTGCTGCGATGCCGAATGCTAATATCCATCGCGCAAGCGGGAATCCCTGGTGAATGGAAACGTTCTGGCAACAGAAAAAAAAACTCGGATTCGCGTGATAATGCAGCTTTGCAGTGCAGTGTGTGCCGCGACACTTTGCGTTGTTCGACGTGGACGCCTCGGATACGGCGCTTTCGACGGAAGCGTGAACTACCGCAACGAAAAATGCCCGCCATGAAGCAAGACTTTGAAATCTGGGATACATGTGCATCGATATACGAAGGCGATGCTCCAGTCCCTTGGAATTGTCAAAATGAGCGAATTTACCTGCACGACGACGACGACGACGACGACGACGCTGTGCACTTCTGCCAGCACGCTGGAACGCGTACATCGCATAGGAGCTCCTCGTTACTCGATACAAACAAACGATCCGAAATGGATTATATGGCGTGTTGCTCGTTAGCGGTTCCCGGATTCGCTACTTATCCGTTGCAGTACCGGGGAGCGCATGGGTCATTGCCTCGGTCCTCATAGAGTACCCATTACTTTGTACGCGTTGTTCCCGGCGCTTGCCTACGCGGCATTCCATCCGTCGTGCTCAAGCTGTCTTCAAGTGCTCGCATCTTGTGAGGAATATTGATCCGGGCATACGTATCCCGCGGGAAGACGCTCGGCTGGTACGGGTGCACGAAGCACCATCTGCACGAGGCCGGCATATGGCAACAGCACGTCGAGCACCGCCGGTTGCAACAGCAGTTACACCAGGCATACGGATTCCGAAACAAGTCAGCCTCCAGTGCTCGTCTAGCCCGAAGCGGCTGTTGCGTACGCATCACAAATGGAAACAGCGCGTCAAAACAGCATCCCCGGGGCGCTTTCGGGGCCCGCAGCATCCGCCACATGCTTCCATCACCTGAACGCAGCGCATGGGTTGCTTCTCCAGACGTCTACCAACCGCCACTTTGTCGTTCTGAATGTGCCAATGCTCTCTCGGTAATGTGCTCGTTATCCTACTCGCGCTGCTGTCGCCCAGTCCGGGGCAACGCTGACGAACGCTATGCCGCTGCTCTAGACGTTTTGTCGTTGTCGGATCCGAACGCGACGTCCATCCAGAATCAGGGCATCTTGGCAGAAGAGTTCGACTGCTTCCGGCAAAAGACGACACTCCTCCGCAAATACCCGAGCGGCCAGTGTCTCCACGGTATCCTCATCGAGGACGGGAACTGCGCTCTGTAGAACAATTGGTCCATGATCGTATTCGTTGTCCGCGAAATGAACCGTGACGCCAGTCACTTTTGCACCAAAGTCTAGCACGGCTTGGTGTACTCGGTTTCCGTAAAACCCTCGCCCACAAAACGCAGGCAGCAGGGCCGGATGAATGTTCAGCACACGGTTGGCATACCGAGGCGGAATCCGATAGAAATGCATGAAACCCGCCATAACCACTAAATCAACTCGATAAGCAACCAGGACCTCAGTGATGGCTTCACTGAATCGGTCTGTGTCTGAGAAGGCCCGAGCAGCCACAACCTCTGCGGGTACGTGCCGCTGGGCCGCTCGTTCGAGCGCGAAGCAGTCGGCCCGCGAAGCAACAACGACTGCGATCTGGGCACCCAGCAACGTCCCAGTATGTATTCTTTGTAGAAGGTTCTCAAGCGAGCGACCTGTGCCGGAAACGAGTACGCCAACACGTTTTACACGTCCGGCTGCGGCAGCGTCACTAGGTCGAACAGCGCTCGCGTACAAGCGTCGACCGCAGAACAACGCAAGCTCGCCTTGCAACTTCAAAAACGCTATGGATCGCACAAAGCGTCGAGGCCGACATGATTGTAACCGGCTCGATTGACTCCATAGGTGTCGCTGTGTGACCTGGTATGGACCCAGGTACGTTGCCGTGGAAAACATTGCCGGTTTGAAGCAGGCGTACGTCCGCGGCAGTAGCAACGAAGCCAGCAGCAGCGTTTGTCGACTCGCCGTTCGACCTGGACGCCTGCAGTGCACTGGCAAGCAGCTGCCGTCGCGTTCCGCTGAGCCTCGTGAAACTGTGGTGAATGTTTCTCCTTTACACCGGGTGCGTCCTTCGAAGGGATATTAGGTTCGGGGTGTGCTCTAAATTGAATGGAGCGGGAGCTCGAACGCAACACTATGGAAGCGTTCGAAGCGGCAGCACTTGGTGGCGCAAGTCGCTGTTACCACGAGGTCGGTATCCGGTGTTCACCGGTTACGCTGCGGAACAGCAGCGAGCCCCGTCGAAGAGGTGCCTTTGTGAATCGCTGGTCATGGTGACGGACGTCGCTTCCACGTGGATGGCATTCGCTTGGGGAGCGGTGACTGGAAGTGCGCTCACGACACCCACAGTGGCGAACAGTGTGCAGGTTCCTGCGTTTGTTGCACCGCTTCGGGGCTTGCTCTCGCTGGTGTTCACCACGTACACAGTCTTGTTTCTGCTGAGATTTGTGATTCCGTGGTTTCCTCAGATCAATGCTGGGCGTCCGCCCTGGTCTATCGTTGTGCTCGCTACCGAGGGACTGTTGCGGCCGACGCGTCGTATCATACCGCCGCAGGGTGGCGTCGATATCACACCGCTTGTGTGGCTGGCGCTTACGAGCCTCTCACAGGAGCTCTTGGTTGGATCTCAAGGTATCATAACACTTTTAACTCGGTGACGAGAACGCCAAGGTTCAGTTACACGGGCATGATGCCCGAGCAGCGCGCGGTATAACGCCAGTTTCTTTGTACTTGTTTGCAGATTATACTAACGCATCAGGAGCACGAGCTGCTCGGTGTTTGCTGTCACGTGCAGGATATTATGCATAGGAATTTGACATGCGGAAGAGAGTACTCGGTTTTATGGTGTCAGCGCGGTACGGGCGGAGAGCAAAGAACCGGCGGGAAGCGACCCCGTTCGCGTTCGCAGGGACACCGTACTGCGCAGTACGGAGTATCCAGAGGCTTTGTCCATAGAAAAGCTGTGGCACGTGTCTGCGCAACCGGTCCATTGACATGTATGCATCAATGCTGTCCTCCGAGCGTGACACGTAATGTCTGTACGCACAGGCCGAGGCTTGTAACTGGGCAGGATCCGCTGTCAGCAGCTGCGATGCTCGGGATACCTCGGGAATAGTGGTGATGCACTGATACTGCAGCTGGATCGATTTCCCTCGTATATTTACGGACTCTGGGATATACGTTGCGATGCTCGGGATACCTCGGGAATAATGATGATGCACTGATACTGCAGCTGGATCGATTTCCCTCGTATGTTTACGGACTTTTGGATGAGAAGCGTTCTCGACAGCAGGGTCCCTGCCATGCGCTCCGGCGTGCACAGAGCAGCGTGTTGCAGTATGCTCCCAAGAAACTAGACAATGAAGTCAAGATGCGAACTTTGTGTGACCCTGAGGCGCACGCTGCTCACACTTCCACGATCTTAACCACCTGCATTCCTTTCATTTTCCGCATTTTCAGCAAAAAGTTTCTCAGCTCGCTTTTTGGTACGATCACGGGATTCGGAGCGTTTCGAAAGTAGACACGTACCCGCGGATGCAGGAGACGGCCCGGAGCGGTCACAATCGGCAGCGCTGTGGGCGGCTGCGACTTCACTCGAGTTTCTCCGACGGTGAGCACATTGGAACGAACAACGGGCTGCGGTGACGGTGCAGCGCTGCCGAGCGACACTTGTTTGAGATTTCTGAAGGGAGTCAGGCTCGAGGCGCCCGCCATGAACGCTGGAAAGCTCAGGCTCGCGGAACGGCGCAGCAAAACTGCATACGCTGCAGCGATAGGCGCCAGCACAACAAGGCTAATTGACGACGGTACGAGAACCCAGGCACCGTCAAAGTGCTTCGCCGCGAGAATGAAACTTAGCGCTGGCGACTTGAACATCGTCTCGATGGAGATGGTGCGCGCAGTGGCTTCATCGCCGTAGAAACCTGGCATTCGTTTCGAAATGTAATAACCGAGGAAACCGCCAAAAATATGAAAGCCGGCCACTGCCAGCACCAAAGGAGTTTCACTCAGAGCAGCAAGCACCGTTGCGGAGACTGGTGATAGGGCACCCACGATGGTGAACAGGGTCGCAGCAACACCAAGAACCGGTAGCCATGGTGCCAGTCTGCTGCGGGCTTCGTTTGTTCGTAAAACATAGGTATTCAAAGCAATACCAAGCGCCAGAGGCAGCAGGACGACGCGTGCCGTTGAGGTGGCCAAACGAGCGCCGTCAACTGGTACTGCCGCCCCCAGCAACAGCGAGGTGATCAGCGGCAACGCCACCGTGACGAGAAGCGTCGTGGCGGTGGTCATTGTAACGGACATGCCGACATCGCCCTTGGCGATATACGTACACAGATTACTTGCCTGTCCGCCAGATACGGATCCTAGCAGGACCATGCCAGTCAGGATCGCTGACTTGAGAGCCTTACTAGCCGCATCCATACCACCTGGGACAGCTTTGACAGTGTCCAGCGATGCACCTAAGAGCGATGAAACGACTGCAGTTGAGGTCATCACTGTCTTTGCTAGTAGGTAAGCAACCAGCGGCATGACCACGAAGCACATGATCGTATTCACGAGGACTGCGCGGCGTACCATCGATGAGGTCGCCAGCGTCCCCGATGGCGTACCTGCCTCCATGGCGGGCGGCTGCAAACCCAGACACCGACCCACATCTTGCCAGGTTAGCGTCATACCCATAGACAGCATGATAAGCGATAAACCGAAGGTCACGCCCTGTGGACTCGTAACGAATGGTGCGGAAATGAACACCTGAGGATACCTCAGCGCGAGATACGACGCCAACATGCACCACACAGGGAAACCGTCCACGAACCAGCCCGCGAGGCGCTTCCACGGCACCGGCTTCGACGTGAGCGCTACCATAACAGTTCGCCGGGAACCTTGCGCACCAATGCTGCGCTGCTTTTTCTCGCCTCGCAGCACGCGCGGGAAACTGGGTGTGTGGACGAAGCAGCGCGGTTGACCGCACCAAGCACTCGAGCGAGCGTCGAGCCCGCCGCAACCAAAACGACGTATACCGGAACCCAAGGACAGAGTGCATCCTCTATTAATCTTGCTCAACGAGAAACCATTGCGCGAGAAAACTGGCGGCACACGGCTCAACACGAACATCTGCCCGTAACACGAGCGACCAGCACAAGACTGTTCCGTCTCGCCCAGTGTGTTCGCTGCGCTCCCGTCCCTAAATCGTACAGCACAACCTTTCCCCATTCCCTTAAGCATAAAATATCCCTCGACTTTCAAATGCGTTATCGATTCGTTCAGAGTGCCCGGTTCCAACTCGCACACAAGGGTTACGCGATACCTCGTGCGTACGCACTAGAGGTCGCATGATAGCACACATCGTGCGAGCGCGCATGTGCGACACGGATGCTGGCGAATGCGTGCGCGCGTGCACCGGATCGTGCGATCTTTTTGAATCGCAGCGGTGCGCGAGCGTGCACAGCGTGCCCTGCATCACGCAGCGCAGATCGCAACTGGCAGTGGCGTTGCAATCTCCCTGGCGACGGCGCACGTGGCAACTGAATGCTCGCGCGCGGAAAACGTGCATCGCGGCGTGCTGGAAACACGAAACAGAAACTGTACGAATATTGATATTCAGGACAGACCGTCGCTGCGCACGCATGTCGGTGATCAAAAGACCTGGCGCGCCCGCTCCGTCATGGGTCAGGATCGGAGCTGGTACGCAGCGATGCAGGAGCGCGCGACTGCTACCGGCATCACGGAGAGCCAAGGCGCGTTGTGGGGTCGTTCAGCTCACAACCCTCTGGCAACCAAGAGTAGACGCCCGTACGAGAATCGGAAAGCTGTACGATTTCTAGAGGATGTTGGCAGCGAAGGATTCGGGATTTTTGCCGCGAGCCTTCGTGGGCGTGTTGGCCAGTCCAAATTTGTCTTTCGATCGATTAAAACCCTGTCTCTTAGGGAACGAAGCATTCAGCGTAGCAGCAAGCTTCCACGGTTGGATCGGCGCCCGCTAACCCTCAATTGGTTGAAGCGTATCCGCGTCTCCGATGGGAAGACTCGCCTCACGTCGACAGGACATCCAAGCATCGACAGGCACGCGGCGGTCTCTTTCGTGGTCGCCGAAGGCAACCGCGCATTCCGGGGATTCTGGTCAGATTTATCGATTATATACCATACAAAATCGTTCACAAATATGGGCGATCGGATGTATCCGGTTTCATATCAGCCTCGGATCGATGCATGCATCCGGTTGTCGCCGTAAACACGGTGACAGACAGTCGCCGGGCCATAAAACACACAGCTGATACAAATGTCTCCGAGATCCATCCGCCGCCGCACAGCGCTCCATCAAGGAAGAGCGGTTTCATCCAAAGTCCCAGTCATGGCGAGATTACGTTCAGAGACGCTCATGGCCCATGGGCGAGCAACTGCATCCGCAACAACGACGCCGACAACACCAGGGCCCTGGCCCCGAAAAGCATCATCGAGAAAACAAGCGAAATCGCATCGCGTGTGTTAAGGTCGCGTCTCCTACGGAACAGCTGCCAGCCTCGGTGTCCATCCTGACGCAAGAGAGCCACAGCATCGTTAGCAAGGACGCTGATTGATAGTCCAGTAAACACGATTTCGCACCACCTGAAAATCTCAAATGTCTCGACGCAGTGCAGCTACACCTGTGCTCGCCTCGAGTCCGACAAACGACCACCACCTCGGTATCGAGCCGGTACCGTGTGCACGGCGCATAAGGCGCAGAGGATCGCCCTGACGCGGCCACATACTCAATGCACATAAAAAGTCGATGCGTTAGCGTTCTATGCGCGGTCAGCAAAGCTCTTTTCCTGATGCACAGTGACCAGAAAACGCACTGGAAGCAATTTTTCAATGGCGATGAATACCACCGGGAGAGACGCCCGACCTGTTCGCGCACATGCTCCACCCACGCTGGTCACGCCATATTTTGGCTCTAGTCACACACGACCGGGTGAATCTCTGCTCAAGAAACGCGTGTCCCATGCACAGCATCTGCTGCTCCATTACGAATCCTCATTGGTGACGGACCTGGAGAATCGTTCGCGCTTTCCCCTTCTCCAAAATTAAAAACACTCGTGACGCCTTGCTGAGCAGAGAAACATCTCTTGGCTAGTCTTTAGAGGCATATCTGTATTCATTTTGTGTCTCGAGGCGGTTTTTTCTGCAAATAACGCCGGCTTCCGTACAGCTCCCTGCGCGTCTTCGCACTGCTCGCTGACGGAAGTCGCGACTCTTCTCCGATCACATCACCAAGACTCCGAAGCATGAACCCCGCTCCAGCAAGCAAAGCTCCTGCAATCGCGACAATCACATAGTCCGGTGGCAGCTGGTAGCCAGCACAGGGAGCGCGCATGCTTGCGGTCGGGTACCGCTGACCCGCTGCAGGCCGCAGTGTCCCTGCGTCGAACCCGCGCAGCGGTTGTGCAGTGTGCAGCGCGCTCGCACCTGTACGTGACACACGACTGTCCCCCGTGTAATAGTGAGACGCACTACGACCTTCGAAAGGGAAACGGTGGTTACGAATCGTCATTTTTGACCAGCGGAAACCCGTGAACTGGTCTAAGGGCGCGTACAAACGACGAGCGCTCGGCCGCGCGAGTGATATCCGCAGTCGCTCTCTGCAGGAATACCAAAACATGGTGGTGGTGGTGGTGGTGCTGGTGGTGGTCCCTCTCCGAGGCTCGCGATGCAGCGAGCCTCTATGAGAACTTTATCCTGAAAGAGTTTGCGGGAAGCTTACATGTGGCATGTTAGGGTTCGGTGATCATTCAACATGAAACCTCATATGGATTCGGATTTGTGCCCCATAAAGAGCGCAGTGCATGCAAAAATGAAAATGTTTCTTCATGTATACCCTGCAATATCGAGGAATCGTATCCCTTGATGTTTCACCAGTCTCCCAAAGGGAAATCCGCCCTGGTTTATCTCTAAACAAGGTGACCCAGCCTTGATGGATTGCTGAACCGGTCGATACCACTGCCTGGATCCAGGCGAGAATCCAGTGCCTTCTCTCCGGCACCCTAATTTTACGCTCTCGACCGTGCTCCGCATTTTCCACAGTGCCTACACGAGCTATGAAACGATTCGCTTGAACATTCGCGCCATACAAAGCAGCTGGACGCTCCGGAAGCGCGGGTCATCATCGGTTGCCGTTCGACACGTTCATTGCTCAGTGCGGAGCGTGCCCCAGCGCACATGAATGCCTTTTGGAATCACACCATAGCACGTTTCCCACCTGCAACTGCCTCGCCATTTGACGCTCAGTCACCTCACTGTGCACCTTCTCGTGCATCCGTCTATGTGTCACGCTCTTCTTTCTACCAGATTCAGCGGGCCCGCATGCTCGTGATGCGTACACATGTCGTGCTGAACGCATCGATGGGTCTCGCAGATACTCGATTCCTGGACTCGTTGTTCGGTCTGGCCGTTTGACCGGGAGTGCGGGCTTCTGGGCATTGCAGCACGTCTAAGGCCATTGACTTGTATCACCAAACGACACGACTTTGAGATCACCTGGGTTTCCGGCCCGTTGAGGGAAGTGGCGAATGCGCGAGTCGTGTCTACGTTCTACCGATACCGTTGCCGAGTTCAGCGTGATCCCATGTTATCCTGCCAGCAACCGCCCATATGGTTCATTTCGACACTCGCGTACTTCCTGAATGAAGCGCACGAAGCATTCGCCTCTGCTCCGTACGGTGCTCGGTGCATCGGGATCGGTTCCGACCTTGTCGTTCCAGATGTTCGGATACCTCCTGACTTCCACCGTACCCGAATCCCAATGAAATGGAGTAGTGGGAAAGTTAGACGGCTTCACCTGTTTTCAGGTCAGGTCTTTGCTTGCGTCCGCTATATCTAGCGATACGGCGATGAATGTGATGTTCTTCGACGCGGGATCCACGCCCGCCACAAAGTCGTTCGCTTCGCTTCCTCTACTTTGAGGGCTCGGGCATGCGTCCAATGTCGCGACAGAGGTCCCGGCTTCACAAAGTGCGTGCTGATTGATATTCCATCAGCGTCTGTCGCCCGTGTACATTTCCTTCAGCCTATCCCTGTAGGCAAGAAAACCTGGGCGCGTTCCTGATTGCCCTTCGCAGAGTTGTTCGAATGCTGCGTACTTGCCCGCGGAGACCAGCTCTTCCATCGCCGTGTCCTTGACATGGCGGGGAGTCATGGGTATCGTCGCTGTACGCTATGTACGCTTTCTCGTCGGATTCCAGAGGCACTGGGTAGACGGTGGCTCCGAAACTCGCTCCTTCTATGTCTCCATGGATCTGTGCTGTCTCAGGTGCCTTTTCATGGCGTTTTCCGTAGCGCGAACACCCACAGACCGAAGCGCGCGCCTCCATTCCATCCCGCCAACGAGCAGAAAAGCAACACAGCGGCTCAGGATTGTTGAGTGCAGAGAACGATTCCTCAAAGAACGGTGTCGTAGAGGCGAGTGACCCGTCTAATGATCCGTTAACGTAACAATGGCGTTCGGGAACAGAGGGAACGCCCTCAATCGGAGTGAGCTAGAAAGAATAGGCGGGCACGAAGGGCGGCTCAATGCCAGCCTCAGTTGCATACTCCTTGGCAGATTCTGAGTGATGGAAACCAGCGTTTCCTGAAAGCAGCACGGAACATCATAGGAAGCGGAAAACCCGACGAGTGCCTCGATGAAGGATGAGGTGCTGTTAGGTCCTGCGTATTGTGTTACCTGTTTAGGCGATCGTACGATTGAATCGCCCGCGAACGGATGATATCGGCATGCTCGCTCGTCTCCTCCTTACGAACAGCGGTTTACCTCTCTTTCAATGTCTACATACAAGTCTGCCATGTCTCCCGACTGAAATCTCATCGAGTGAAACGAGCATCTTTCCAACCTGAAAGCGGCGTCATCGGTTGACTGCGAAATCGACAGTGCACTTTTGAACACGAGACGGTTTGGCATCCAAGCGTGCTTTCTCCTTTATCCATCCATGTCTATTCAACGCCGTCCATGTCAACAGTGCGAATAGTTCACGTCCGGTGGCTTCACTAATCGAATTTCTCAGTGGGATTCTATACGGGAATACATTGAATACGAGACAATCGCGTGGATATCGTTTGATAACTTCTGTTTCGGGTACACGACGTTCATTGGAAGGTCTACGAGGCGCGTGATTCACACACCTGCTGAATGTGGTGTGACTGATGCGTACATGCAAGGCCGTTGTTCGCAAACTACCAGTCACATCATCAAGTATTTACGCGACCTTTCTCCAATCTACACGATAAATTCATTTAATTTATCGAATACCAGCGATAATACACCTAAAAACAAACAAGTTATGCTGGTACAGGCATTGTAGAATTCCCTGTTCTGAATATCACCTGATATCCATGGAAAATGTCCTCGATAAACACGTTCTATATGCAAAAACAGCGTTGTTCCATCACGAGAGCTCACAAATGGTCAGGGAAACCCAGATCTTGACAGAAAACTCTCAAAGCGTGGTGTGAATTCATCCGTGGATTGCAGCCGATTCAAGACTTCCCTTTTACACAGACACACACACACACACATTGCACATGCGTTTGCATCCTAGTACGATACACGGGAGCCCGTGTGCCATTCCGCTTCTCCCAACTGCATGTCACATGTGATTCATATGCAACTACATCGTTTGATCGAAAGCAAATGAATGGACAGAACGCTGTACGTAAACGCTGGATCAACCTCGGCGACCGATATGGCGCAAGGACTGCGTTAACGCAAACGCTTGTGAGCGGTTGGCTGCGATCTCTTCGATAGGATCCTCAGCATCCCGTTGTTGCACAGGAAAACGCTTCATCTACGCCAATGACTGTGAACTTTCAGGAGCGTTCTCAACGAAAAGATCCTCAGCGGTACGTAGATTCACAGGGAAATGCTCTAGCGTGACTGCCGCTTGGCGCCAGCGGATGTACCCTGCGAGAGGAATCGTGCCAAGCGCCACTGCAAGCAGCCACGACAAGATACAACCAATGCTTACATCAAAACGAGGATATAAAAAGCAAACAAGTCCACAAAATAACATAGGTGCCCAAAGTCCAAGAATCATGGGAAATGCGGCACTCGTTTGGAAATCACCTCCATGGCTCCACCAGAGTGCAACCATGGTGGTGAGGAAGACAGCCGGCCACACCGCTAAAATCCCAGCGAGCGCTGGCCATTGATGCGATAGCCACACCGCAGCGGTCACCACAAAGAACGCCAGCAAGGCTCGCACCGGATGCATCCACCATGGAATACCGCTGGCCCTGCTGGTGCTCTTGGGCGTGTGCCACGTCCCAGCGACACCGACTACGAGCACCAGCAATGCGCTTCCAGTGCCGAGCGCATAGAGAATGAGCATCTGCTCTCGATGACGCAGCCACGACACCAGAACCATCACTGGGATTGCTAGCAGCGCCCAGAGTGTGAGTGAGCCGCCCACCAGTAGCAGCAACTGCACAGAGCGACGCAGATGGAGGCGCTCAACCCAGTAGGGCAGATATCGCCAGAACGTCAAAAAGCCGGCGTTCACGAGCAGCCCCACCGGTGCAGACGCCATACTGGATCGAAACGACACCACATCCTTCCGCGCAAGCCACATACCAATCGACGCTGGTGTAATGGTGCCCGGTACAGTAGCCAGAACACCGCCGACCGCGCCACCGAAGCGCTCTATAAGCGCACACACGAGCATGGCAATGAGCGCTGCCCAGACCCCTGAGCCAAAAGCTTCCTGCCAGAGCGCGGTCATTCCGCACGATCCGCAAACCAAACGAAAGAAAGAAACGGTACAGTCCTGATGAAAACGACTTTGTCACCCGAGGCTTGAAGCGAAGCACGCATCAGAGGCCGGTAACTTGTTCCTCACGTACCAAACGCCGTTCGAGAGTCGAACGACGCCACCGGTGTACAGTAGTGGCGCGTGACCCGCGCCCTAGACACGAAGTCGCCAACTGAGCTGCAGACGCCTCCCAGTTTCTCTCGACCGGCCACCTGCTACTGGTTTCATAGTTTTCTCATATAGTCCC